>Ga0209188_1000615_pt1 | contig 33296 bp, 11 predicted proteins | sample C_130625_EF_Meta_FD_187307 | JGI IMG/M metagenome (GOLD analysis project Ga0209188, IMG submission 187307) | Freshwater microbial communities from Lake Croche, Canada to study carbon cycling - C_130625_EF_MetaG (SPAdes) (version 2) | ecosystem: Environmental > Aquatic > Freshwater > Lake...
TCCCGGAGAAACGACGAAGGAGTTTCGTAGGTGAATTGTAGTATTCCCGGAGAAACGACGAAGGAGTTTCGTAGGTGAATTGTAGTATTCCCGGAGAAACGACGAAGGAGTTTCGTAGGTGAATTGTAGTATTCCCGGAGAAACGACGAAGGAGTTTCGTAGGTGAATATAAAATATATAATTTATAAATATATACACTAATAATACACTGAAACAAATGCCCGTTTCCAAAAAAAACAAACCCAAAATAAACTATGACCAGCAATTGACACGCGTTATGTGGAGAGTAAAAGATGGCAAAATCGAAAAGGATGAATACGTTCAAGTGAATCATAACGGAAAAATACGCAACAAACATAGTCATCGTGTTTTTACTCCACGTTCAATGAAAGGCGTAAAGAAGACGGATAATAAATGCAAAACGTTATTTCCTGGACGACATACTCGCCGAAACATGCCCAAAACAAAAATGCTGGCCGACGTCCCTGAATTATTGCGACAAGTCCGGAGTGAGGCACGAACGAAGGACTTGAATGATTATCCGGAGAAGATTTATCTTCGTAGGATAATAAACGGTTTATCGAATGTACGAAACGCAAAAACACCCAAAATAAAAATGGTAAGGTTTTCACCAGATATACAATTTACTATGTAACGACGTAGGAGTTACTCCGAAAATACTACATTATCCTTCGATGGTAAACCATCTACGGGAATACTACATTTCCTTTATCGACAACCAACGATAGAATGCCGGAATCTTATGATATAGTGTTTTTAGATGGTTTGCCTTCGAAAAACACCAATATCAATAGATACCTAAGACCGGATAATGTAGTAAATTGTGAAAACGCCGGAGCTACGCTCGTGCCTCGCTACGGCGTTTTAAGACGCCATCCGGACGAACCGGAGATGGTAGATACGAAGTGCCCATCGAAGGTTATTGCGTGTGCCCGAATATATTATATTATATGTAGTAATATAATATAATATAACGAAACATGGTAAAATACAGCGATGCTACTGCTGGATTTGGAACAGTAACAATTGACTATTTAACATTACGAAAAGCATTACGCGGAAAACTAGTAGTTGACGGGAGTCTGGACGTTTCAAACAATGCTTTATTTCATTCAAACGTATTCATACAAAATAATTTGGAAGTCGAATACGATATTTTATCCAATGCTTTATACACAAATGACATATACACAACCAATATAATTGCGGAAGGAAATGTATTGGTTGAAGGGGGGCGACTGACTGCATATCAGCAGGTAGACATTTGCGGTAATCTCACAGTATACGATCATATTATATTCGGGAACACCAATGCATATATATACTCAACACCAAATCAAAATATGGGAATTAATACATCTAACGCAAGATCGACTCTCGATATTTACGGTGAAAACGCCCGTTCATTAAATGTATATAGTTCAAAACCAACAAACTTTAATATCGTTGCGAGAAACAATGCAAACAAAGGTATTGCGGTTTATTCGAATGCAACTACTTCCTATATAGGGTTTTACAACAATCGAACAATTAGCGAGAATGATATTTCAGGAAACCTACCAAATCCAGATGCCAAAATACAATACACTTCGGCAGGAGTATTATCCATAGATGTTTCGAAGAATACCAATATATACTCTCGTGTTAGCATTACCCCCGGCGCGAACAACCCGGTCGACCATCCATTCGACGAAACGTTGGTAACATATGGAGTGCCCAGTGCCAAATCTTATTTATGGAATTCTCTCGAAAACAATACTATGAAAACCAGTAGTACGGCAACGGTTGTCTCATACGATAATTCGACCAATACATTTATAAATGTGATTGCTCCAAACAAAAAAGGCGTTTCCATCGGGGGCGGTAATTATATAAATGACACAACACGTTCGTTCGGCACGGTCGGGTTATTGAATGCAAAAGGAGAGTATTATCCAGCAATGAATATTGTTTCTGGAAATAGTAATATAAAACAAAAATTCACGGTGGGTATTAATACACATTCACCGAGTGTCGATAATTATACTCTCGATGTAAATGGTCCAATCAAATTAACAAATGGAGAGACAACCATTTCGTATCGTGTGAATTCCCAAATTATCAGTATGGGATTCTCGCGAATCAATTCAAATATAGGAGTGGCAGTCGGCAGTCCATATTTATTATCAATTCCATATTCTCAACCAGATTTTTCCCATAAAATCGCGTATACAATCGACGGAGGAACTGTATGGAACACCGTAATATTATCGGACGGGGTATTAACCAATTCACCCAAATATTTCAAAGACGTTTGTGTATATGATAATTTGTTGAATATTTGGGTAGGAGATTATTCTAGAATATATTGTAATTATGCGAACCCACAATTAATTACATTTTATACACTTGAAGGAGACATCAATCCACAACCAGATTTCACTAACGTCCCATATAGTTCCGTGTTTATTAACAATTCAAAACGAGTGTTTATAAGTGACGCACAATCCGACATATACTATTTTGATATATCAAATACGGACAATTATAACCAGTTTTATGTCGATATTTCCAAAAACAAAACGGTAAGAGTGAAAGCATTAGATACTGGATCGAGCATAACGAATATTGTAAAAATACGAGGATTCCAAAATAAGTTATATGTGATTGGCAGCACAAGAAGGTTGCAAGTATGGCAAAATGTAAATTCAGTTGCACCAATACTGTATAGTAGCACTTATCGGTCCAAAGACACCGAAACATATACCGCATTATCCGTTTATGACGATGACACCGCAGTGGTAGTAGGTAGAAATGTCATTACATACACAACGGATGGCGGAACGAATTGGGTCGATGCCAGTGTAAATATATCATCCAACTACGTGTTAAATAGCGTTCACATGTACGGTTCGGATATGAGTATTGCGGTTGGCGATAATGGGTTAATACTAACATCCATGGATGGAAACAAAACGTGGAATGTTATGTCGCCATCCGTGCTAGGTTCATCCGGAAATGCGGGATTGTTGACTGACCCCAGTTATAATTTAACCAATATTGCTATAACCAGTAAAGATGCGTTTTTAATAACGAAAAAAATAAGTGAATATAATAATCCAATTACAACTGGAAACACCAGTATTTTTTATGGTAATTACCCGTATATTTTTAATAATCCGCATAATTACGTATTTGACGTTTTCGGGAGTTCCCGTTTTTCGGGAGACATAAATGTGATAGATGGTGGCAAAATACAAAGCACAAACGATTCGTTTTATATAGTAAATACGAATGTCAAAAATATACATTTCGGTAATGAAGCAAATACGGTTTCGATTGGTAATCCGTCAAACAGTATGGTGACACATAATTACGATTTCACCGTATTGCACGATTCGTCGTTCAATGGCAATATAATCGTCGGGAGAGATGCCACCATTACCGGAAATGTATTGATGCGCTCTAAATTACGAGTATGGGGGGATGTCTCGTTCAATTCGAACTTACAAGTAGATAAAACGGTGTGGTTCAATGACCGATTATACGTTCAAAAAGACGTTTCGATGAACGCAACTCTTTTTGTAGCAACCAACGCAGTTATTGGTGGAGAAACATCCATTGGTGGAAACGTCCAAATGTCTCGACGACTACAAGTGGGCGGAGATGTCTCATTCAATTCGAACTTACAAGTAGATAAAACGGTGTGGTTCAATGACCGATTATACGTTCAAAAAGACGTATCGATGAACGCAACCCTTTTTGTCGCAACCAACGCAGTTATTGGTGGAGAAACATCCATTGGTGGAAACGTCCAAATGTCTCGACGACTACAAGTGGGCGGAGATGTCTCATTCAATTCGAACTTACAAGTGGATAAATCTGTCCAGTTGAATGACACGTTATTTGTTCAAAAAGACGTATCGATGAACGCAAACCTTTTTGTCGCCACAAACGCAATTATTGGAGGAGAATCGTCCATCGGCGAAGGATTATCTATCGGTAAGGGATTATCCGTTGGTGGAAACGTCCAAATAAATAAAAAACTAAGAGTAATTAGTGATGTCTTGTTCAATTCGAACTTACAAGTAGATAAAACGGTGTGGTTCAATGACCGATTATATGTTAAAAATGATGTCTTGTTCAATTCGAATTTACAAGTAGATAAAACGGTGTGGTTCAATGACCGTTTATACGTTCAAAAAGACGTATCCATGAACCAAAACCTTTTTGTTGCAAAAAACGCAGTTATGGGCGGTACATTATCTCTTGGCGACGATGCTCTATTGAGTAAAAACTTAACCGTTGGACAACAACTAACAGTTGCCGGATTTGCGACACTCAACTCTGGATTACAAGTAGATGGAAGTGTCGTGATGAATGACGCTTTATCGGTTCAAAATGACGTGAATATGTATGCAAACTTGTATGTAGAAAATGACACATATTTAAATGGCCGTCTGTTTATAAAAGGGAATATTAAATTATTGGACGGAATAAATGTCGATGGAGATGTATCATTCAATTCAAAATTATATGTAAACAAAACCACAATATTGAACGACCGGTTATATGTGCAAAATGACGTTTCTTTGAATGCAAATCTCTTCGTTGCACAAAACATGGTGTTGAATGGTAAAACCACCTTTAATGGAAACGTTCAATTCTCTCAACCACTTACAGTAGTTAGTGATACGTTATTCCGTTCCAACGTGCGTATAAATAGGTCTGCGTGGGTGAATGACCGTTTATATGTACAAAATGACGTTTCCATGAATGCGAATCTCTTTGTTACAAAAGACACTATTTTAAATGGGGAAGCATTAATGAATGGAAATGTGAATTTTTCCCAACAACTAACCGTAGTTGGTGATGTATTATTGAATTCGAATTTGCAGGTAAATAAAACGGTGTGGTTGAACGATCGTTTATACGTACAAAATGACGTTTCCATGAATGCAAACCTTTTTGTTACAAAAGATACGGTTTTAAATGGGAAAACCACTTTTAAAGGAATCGTTCAATTCTCCCAACCGCTTGCATTCACTACCGATACGGTTTTCAACTCAAACGTGCAAGTGAACAAAGTTACAGTGTTAAACGACCGATTATACGTACAAAATGACGCATCCATGAATGCAAACCTATTCGTCTCGAAAAATGCGGTTTTCAATGGAGAAACCTTTATGAATGGGAATGTGCTATTTTCCCAACGATTGAACGTAGTTGGTGATGTATCATTGAATGCGAATCTACAAGTGGATAAAACGGTTTGGTTGAACGACCGATTATACGTACAAAAAGACGTTTCCATGAACGCAACTCTCTTCGTCTCGAAAAACGCGGTTTTCAATGGAGACACATTCATGAATGGAAACGTTAAATTTTTTCAACCACTTACAATAAGTAGCGATGCATTATTGAATGCGAATCTACAAGTCGATAAAACGGTGTGGTTGAACGATCGATTATACGTGCAGAAAGACGTTTCCATGAACGCAACTCTCTTCGTCTCGAAAAACGCGGTTTTCAATGGAGACACATTCATGAATGGGAATGTGCTATTTTCCCAACGATTGAACGTAGTTGGCGATGTATCATTGAATGCGAATCTACAAGTGGATAAAACGGTGTGGTTGAACGATCGATTATACGTGCAGAAAGACGTTTCCATGAACGCAACTCTCTTCGTATCGAAAAACGCGGTTTTCAATGGAGACACATTCATGAATGGGAATGTGCTATTTTCCCAACGTTTGAAAGTGGTCGGTGATGTATCATTGAATGCGAATCTACAAGTGGATAAAACGGTGTGGTTGAACGATCGATTATATGTGCAGAAAGACGTTTGGATGAACGCAAACCTATATGTTAGTAGAGATGCATCATTTAACGCAAATGTAACCGTTCGTAATATTCTACGAGCATCATCCTTCGAAGGGACAGATCCAAGCAATATTTTTATTGGAAGTGCTGGATTATACACATCAAACGGGTATTATGCCCCGCAACGAAACATTTATATTGGAACCGACAATATATCAAGAGTAAAAAACACAAAAAATGTAATTACAATTGGTGGAGGGGATGACACCATTGTCATTGGTGGTAAAGGCATAACTATTCAAAATATAAATGTTGGAAAAACAATAACAATAAACAATGGATTTGGTTCTTCGAATGGAGCAGGAATAGTCATTTCAGATAATAGTAATTCCAATGCAGGTTCTATACTCGTTTCCAGTGATAAAAACGGGTATTCTTTTAAAGCACCCGGACAAACAAGTGTAGTCACAATGGACGTTTCGGCAATTATCACGCCAATGAACGATAGAAATTTACAAATTACAAACGGTATTTTAACATTAATTCGCGGGAACACATACGATAGTTCGCAAAATTATACAATAGGGACTAGTAAAATCGATATAAGTAATATATTACTCAAAAAATACGCAGCAACTGATTCATTATCTAATATCCAAAATATTGATACAAATTTAGGTGTAAATGGAAATGTATATGCAAGACGTGGATTAGCCATTGGAAAATCCGCGATTTCAACAAATACTCCAAATACGACATTGGATATAAACGGATACATGGCACATAATAATGGATATATATGGCAATTTTAATTCACCTTTTGCGAAGCTAAAACTCCTAACGTCGTTTCTCCGGGAATACCGCATTTGCGACAAGTCCGGAGTGAGGCACGAACGAAGGACTTGAAGGATTATCCGGAGAAGATTTATCTTCGTAGGATAAATCCTACGATGGTCACTTCGTATCTGTAGTATTCCCGGAGAAACGAGGAACGAGTTTCGTAGGTGAATTGTGAGAACGCCTTAAGCTACGCAAAAGCGAGGCGTAAGCGAAGCTGAGAGCGTAGGTGTTCTCACAAATTCACCTACGTAACTCCTTCGTCGTTACTACGTAAATAATACAATATATTATATCGTATAATATATTATAAATCAGGTAATGGATATATCAGTCAATATATTAAACAATGGTTTCATCGATTCTATCATACAATTAACAGATGAACCCATCCAAAATAAATATACAAATGTATTACTCATTGATTGCAATGTCCCATCGTATAATGCATTTGTAGATGCAGTAAACGCAGATACATACCCCATTGTGTATTCAACCGATGAATCAAGTAACGCACTTATAGAATTATTGCGTAGTAAATTTACAACTATACCCAGATTAGGCGTTTGTTTTGTTTCACCCATAAATAATGCCCCGACACGATTTTTAGATAATGGTTTGTTATTTGCTAACTCTGACAATGGAGAAGTCGCAAATGCCAACGTTCAATTCGTGGCAAATATGATTACCGAATTTGGAATAAAAAACATTGATTTTTTAGGTTGCAATACGTTGAATTATTCGAATTGGAAAAACTATTACGATTTATTGACGAAAACGACCGGTGTAATTGTCGGTGCATCGGTTGATAAAACCGGTAATTTAAAATATGGTGGAGATTGGATAATGGAATCTACCAGTCAAGACATTGAATTGGTATACTTCACGGAATCGATTGAATATTATAGTTATTTATTGGATACCACTGGATGGATTACGACGCCATACATCATACAGACTTCACCTATAGCAAACCCTCTTGCAATGGTGTCGGATGGCATATATATATATGGAAGTTATTTTGACAAAGATGCCGGTAAAATTTTTCGAATTAATATTGCGACAAAAGAGGTTTCGGAGTCTTGGGTTTCGAATCCCGAATTAAAAAGTGTCATTTGGCAAATGGTTATATACGGCGATTATTTATATGGTACGCTGGGCGCGGGTTCGGTTTTTCGAATCAAAATTAAGGATGTGACGACTCAACCTCCAACGGATATATCATACAACTTATTTGCCAAAAAAAAAGTGTATTACAGAGGCATTGCAGCGTCTAATAATAAACTATATATTACGGCATATGATACGGCAAGCATAGATGTTTACGACCTAATAAATAATAGTATCACTACCACGTTTGTAGGAAGCACCATTTCGACATATGTATCTGGGTTGTCTATTCCAAATATGAATACGAATACAGATGTAGGGTTAGGTCATCTGTTTATTTATAATAATTATTTGTATGCAGCAACAAATGAAAATGGAAAAATTCAACGTGTTTTCAGATGGAGTTTAACTGCACCTACGACTGATAATAATATGAATTTCATGGCACAAGGAACCGATTCTGTCGCAACTAATAGTATATTTCCAGATAGAACCTGTGGATGGTTATGTATAAACAAACAATTATATGTGGTTCGTTTTGATAATCCAGCAATAATTTCACGATTAAACTTGGATAATTTAACGGATTACACGTATAATTATTACAGCACAACAACAGCAACTGCATCCCCACAAATCTATAGCGGGTTAGCAAATGACAATACATATTTATATTTCCAAGATACGTTGCAAAAATTATACCAAATAAATATAATACGACCCACCACCCCGCTTTCCACCGTATTGATTGATGGCGGGAATACATATACGGTAGGATTTGGCAATCTAAAAGTATCCATCACCGACCCATCAAACGGACTGAATGATGTATATTATCAGTATTCGATTTCCGGCGTCAACAATAATGCATTTACTACTGCAAATACGTTTACAACTGGCGTGGGTTCTTTTTCGTTTTACATCAACAATATATCAGGATTAACGGATGTTTCATATACGATTAATGTGAAAGCAAAAAACCCGTTAGGCGAAACAACCATTGCATCTCAACCGGTGGTGTTATATACATTGCCTTCATCCATTACAAATTCTTCGGTCGTATATGCAAACGGCAATATTAATGTATCCATTACGGAGACTTTGCCGGTTACGTATTATTATTTAAACAATGTATCCTATTTGTACTATTTATATACTACCGGAACAAACCAATCCAGCACGATATCGGCGTATACGGTAGGAGCAAATGTAACTTCAACATCATATACTACGATTTTTTCCATACCAAACATACCGGTTTCGTCAACCAAATATAAAATATACTTGATTGCAAGAAATCAATTGGGAAATACCATTGCGAATGTATTTTCGACAAATGTCTACTCTATTCCATCTGCAACAGTGTTATTCGACGCTGGAAATACCAAAACGGTCGCAAGCGGAAACCTTCAAGTTCAATTAATCGACCCTTCCAATATATCCATAAACGATGTATATTATTATTATTCCATAAATAATACGTCCGATGCAAGTTTTGTAAATACATATGTGAAGGCAAATGTTTCACCATATTCTTTTTTCATTCCATCCATTACGGATATCAGCAATACCATTTATGTAAGAGCATCCAATCCAAACGGGAATTCATCCCCGGCAGCAAACCTCGCGGTAATTGTCTATCAAACACCCAGACAACCAACCATTCAACTCGATTTGGTTGGCAGGGGAAACGTTCAAGTCACCATCACCGAGAGTGGCACAGTTCCGTCATATTATTATTTGAACAATATTTCCTATTATTTGTATGCGTATAACAATTATAGTGGAAGCAATCTTTCCGGAAACACGTCCGTATTGGTGTATAATAGACCGGTTGGCATTTTATCCAAGACAAATTACACGTATGAAAACGCGGTTTCGTATGTAAATACTGGATTATCCGCAAATACATACACGATGTACGTCATCGCAACCAATCCATTTGGCAATTCCGTGCCAGTGTACGCAAATATTTCGGTATATACAAATAATCCAGAAGCACCGACTATTGACACGGGAAATACCATATCATCCAGTTCCGGATACTTAACGGTCTCTATCAATGATAATAAAAATACCACGGATAATGGTGTTTATTATTGGTATTCCACGGATAATATTACATATGGGAATTCCGGAGTTGCCAAAACAACCGCCACAAATTACAGATTCTCAATCAACAATACCGGAAATCCACAAGTTCCATTTGTTGTGGGCACATATACATTATATATTCGAGCATATAATCCATTAGGGTTTGCCAGTGCTTTGGGTAGTCCATATTCCGTAAAGGTATATACCGACCCGCAAATCCCGACTATAGTGAAAGAAAATACATATATCACAAAGTTAAAACGATTAACGGTTTCTATTTTCGACGCGGTGAATACTTCAAATAACGATATTTATTATTACTATTCCACAGATAATATTACATATGGAAATTCCGGCATTGCAAAAACAACCGATACAACTTACCAGTTTACTATAACAGATACCGGAAATGCTCTAATTCCATTAACAACAAACACATATTCTTTATATATTAGAGCACAGAACCCGATAGGAAATGTAACCACCTCGTATTATACCGTGCTTGAACGGAATATACCGTCTTCTGCTTGGTTAGAATATGCCAACTATTCAAACAAGTTTAATCAAACGTATTTTCGCAATTTTATAGATGTAAATGGAGAGTGTATTGTGCGTAACGGGTCACTCACCGTAGCAAATGATGGCACATTTGCCGGAAGCATTTATAGTAATAAAAACTTGAACCTTGTAGGAAATGGTTATATACAAAATTATTTAACCGTCGATAATAACATAGTAACGAATAGTAATCTTTCGGTGAAAGATACGTCGAATCTCAATAAATTGAATACTGCGGGAGATGCGTCGTTTAATGCAAATATTTTCGTGAGTAATAATACCTCATTGAATAAACTATTGGTTACGGGTGATGCATCATTCAGCGGAAATATGATTGTTCTAAAAAATACAACACTGAACTCCGGTTTGACGGTAAATAAAGATACTACCATTCTGGGAAAAATGTATGGCGCGAGTGATGCAACGTTTGGTTCAAAAATGATTGTGTCACTCGATACAACGTTAAAGAGTAGTTTGAGTGTATTTGGACAAACCAATGTATATGGTTATCGAAGTTATCCAGTATTGGATTTTTTAAGAAACGTGAATATACAAGCAGACTATAATTTTTCGGAGCGTTCTTCCAATAGAGATCCGATAGATGGAGACGCCGCTTCTATAGCAAATCCGTATGTATTAAACACATTCACAAACGCAACAGATGCTTCATTTAATCGAACTATTAATGTCTATATAACATCTGACGGAATAAAATATTACTATGCAAATTCTCTCCTATACAATAAAGGTGGATTAGTTACAAATCCGATCCCATCTCAAAACATAACAAATATTACAACTCACTTGTTTGTCAATTTTACAGTTGCTAAAAGCATCAAGTCCATAAATTGGAATTTTTTCGAAATTCTAACGAAAAATACACTAACGGATGCAAGTTATTCATCTTTATATGTATTTAATTTAACAACGGATGCCAATGGCGAAACGTTCACCATTAGTGATAATGCTTCAAAAAGCGCTGCATTAACAAATCCGGATTTCAAATCGGGGAATAGTATATGGATTTCGGTTTCACAAAATATAATAACTGGCGATTCCGCAATATATCTAAACGGTAATTCATTATGTTCTTTCGGGTCTGTTGCGCGGTCTTCTGCATTGAAATCGTATATACTATATTCCGTCGGGTACTCGTATTCTGAGTCGACTGACCGGATAGGAGACAATGGAGAGAAAACAATAAAACGTATTATTATAGATTACAACGGCAACTATGCAAATACATATTTACCTCAAATGATAAGCGTGTTTAATACATATAACACCTTATATGTGCAACCCGTTACCAATGTAAATAACGATTCTCTTATAATAAATGGAAATACAAATATACAAAATAAATTAGATGTGGCGGGGAATGCAACACTGAAACAACAACTTGCAGTGGTGGGCGATGTTTCGTTCGGGTCGAATTTATATGTTGCCAGCAACGCGACTATTCAAAAACAACTTGCAGTGGTGGGCGATGTTTCGTTCGGGTCGAATTTATATGTTGCCAGCAACGCGACTATTCAAAAACAACTTGCGGTTATGGGCGATGCTTCTTTTAATAAAAACATTAATGCAAACACGATTAGTATTATCGGCGACGTATCTTTTGTTTCACCCACCGGAACGTTATACGTAAACAATATTAAATTAAAACGCTCATCCGGAATAACCGGGACGACAACTGGTATAGATTCGAATACAATTAGCACCGGATTGATAAATGTCGATTCACTCTATGTTAACAATGGCATTTTCCCAGGTTATATTACATCCACCGGACCAATATCTGCCTCATCATTCACAGTAAGCGGAACTGCTTCAGGTGGAGGGGGAGTAATATCCGCAGGCACAATTTCCGCAACATCAATATCGGTTGGATTGACTACAATAAAAGATACCGGTGGAATTGAAACTCAAAAAATTACAATAGCCCCTGGCGGAACCATACTATGTTCTGCTGGAACAATCTCCGCACAAGCAATGCTAACTTCCGGACCATTTAACTCAACTGATACAATCACCGCGGGTAGTTATGTTAATGCAAAATCAATGTTCGCAGGGACTGCTGTTACACAAGATCCCGGTATAATAAAAGCACTAAATACTATTACGGGAGGGTCATTTGCAACCACTAATAAAACTGCTGTTTCCGGAGAAATAAATAGTGAAAAAATGAATGCCAGCGGAAGTATTACTGCAGGTGGGGATATTACTGCAAGAGGTGCTATTACCGCAAGTGGAGAAATAACAGCGGAATCATTCAAAACAACAAACTCCAGTTGCACAATATCAAAGGATGGCGCCATTCGAGCAGAGTCGATTGTCGCAACCGGCACAATAACGATTTCCGGACAAACCCAACTTTCCACCATTAACGTGAAAGACACTATTACTGCAAGTGGAGAAATAACTGCTGCGTCATTCAAAACAACAAACTTGAGTAGTATAATATATGCAAATGGTGCTATTACCGGATTGTCATTTAAAACAAACAATGCACCTTATACGGCAGATAATGGCGGAATCTCTATTACGACAGTGAAAGCAAGCAACAATATTACTACTGATGGAGCAACGTATGCAGATTCATTCACCACCACTGGGAAGACTGCCGTTTCCGGGCAAGGGAATGTGAATACGATTTATGCGAGTAGCACAATTACCGCAATCGGTGCAGTTGCCGCAGATTCATTCACCACTACTGGTAAGATTCCAGTTGCCGGACAAGTAACCGTTGATAAGGTTAATGCGACTAGCACGATTACCGCAATCGGTGCAGTTGCAGCAGATTCATTCACCACTACGGGTAAGACTCCAGTTGCAGGGCAAGGGAATGTGAATACGATTTATGCGAGTAGCACGATTACCGCAATCGGTGCAGTTGCTGCAGATTCATTCACCACTACTGGTAAGACTCCAGTTGCAGGGCAAGGGAATGTGAATACGATTTATGCGAGTAGCACGATTACCGCAATCGCTGGGGTTACTGCAAATTCATTCACGACCACTGGGAAGACTGCAGTTGCAGGGCAAGTAACAGTTGAGAAGGTTAATGCGAGTAGCACGATTACTGCAGAATCATTCACGACCACTGGGAAGACTCCAGTTATCGGTCAAGGGAATGTGAATACGATTTATGCGAGTAGCACGATTACCGCAATCGCTGGGGTTACTGCAGAATCATTCACGACCACTGGGAAGACTGCAGTTGCCGGACAAGTAACAGTTGAGAAGGTTAATGCCGCCGGAATTGTCACTGCACAATCGTTTAATGCGACATCAGATAAACGTTTAAAACAAAATATAAACGATATGCCACCTCAATGGGAAAATATAAAAGCACTCAAACCTGCCGAATACACTTGGTCCGAAAATTCGAAATATGATTGCGGGTTTATTGCACAGCAAATATACACTGTATATCCGCATTTACGCCCAACATTAGAAAATGTAGTCATGACCGATCTGAACAAAGAAGACTGTCCCGTTACAAAAGATGGCGAACCAATATATTATACCATTGATTACGGTAAAATGACACCTTATTTATGTAAAGGGTTACAAGAGGTGATGAGTGAAACCGAACAACTCAAACAGGAAATTGCTGAATTAAAAGCACAAATACAAAGTTTGTTGAAAAAATAAACATATAAACACCTACAGTGTCCGGCGTTCTCAAAAATTCGGCAAATTATAGATTGCATCGAAATATATAGTGTATCATTCACTGTATATTTTATTATTTATCTATCTATGCTCACCGGTTTCATAGATTCATTTGGAAAGAAACAACGGTATCCGGAGATACTCCCGAGTCGTAATAACTTGGCGTATTCACTGCAAACCGGTCGTTTGCGTGCAATCGTATTCCACTATTGGTTGCCGAAACACCCATTCGACTATTTGCTCCTACGCCAAGCACTTGTGTAAACAATGCATTTGTATCGGGAGATACTTGCCACGTATTTGCGTCCATACTAATTGCAACGGTATTCCCGCCACTTCCGGTTGCCACCCACCGTTTATTATTCCATATAATATTCGTTCCGCTACTCGAAAATATAGTGGTGCCTTTTCCAGTCCAAATAATACCGTCTATACTCGTAGCAATAGTATTCCCGCCAGCACCCACCGCCACTGCAATCGCACCGTTCCAAAACACGGAATTACCGCCACTCGAAAATACCGGTGTGGGCGAAGACGTCCATCCGGTTTGTCCAGTTGTATCTACTGTATATGCCAATGTATTTCCTCCATTCCCGAGAGCAACCCATTTATTCATCATCCATCGAACACTTTTTCCTTCTTGTGAAAAAACAGACGAACCGAGTCCACTCCAGTTGGATGCCATGGGGTCGGTTGAAACTGCCAATGTATTGGTGCTTCCCGACCCAGACGCAATCCAAGTGGTTCCATTCCAATCTGCGGATAATCCGCTTCCGTCGAAAATAGATGTGCCTTTGCCGAACCATGTTTTACCGTCTATACTTGTAGCAATCGTATTCCCCCCGCTACCCAATGCCAACCAGCACTCTCGATTATGTGTGACAAAATAACATCCTTGACTAAAGACGTTTGTGCCTAACCCGACCCATCGTATTCCATCCAAACTATATGCAAGTGTATGCGCCCCCGTTCCACCTGCAACCCATAAACTGCCATTCCAATCCACTGAATAACACGCTCCCGAAAATATTGTTTTTCCTAATCCACCATACAATACTCCATCCAAACTATATGCCATCGTATTATTTGCGCCAACTCCGCCAATAATAGTCGGTTGTTGAATATCCGCGATTCCCTTTTCCGGACAACTATATAAAACATCATAACCGGTTTGTTGTGGAATGATTGCCGTATTCCATGTTTGTCCGTCATAACTTGTTCGAATAGCATTGGTATTGGTATTGATAATAAATGTAGACCCTGACCACGTGCCTCCTATATACGAACCAGCAAAAACCGTATCGGCAACCCACGTGGTTCCATTATAACTCGTCAATAAAACACCCGAACCGTCGGTCATAGTTGTGCCAAGAACCCATGCAGACTCATTGGAAACAATCGTTTCTACTTTGCCATACCGTCCAATCGTTGTTGAATTCCAATGGATTCCATCCGTGCTCGTACTAATATTGGTATTTCCGTTTGTTTCGGCAAGTCCGCCACATAAAAAGTATGCTCCGTTCCAACCCACTTTTCCCCCACCATAAGTAGTGCTGGATTGTCCCCACGTAGAACCATCATAACTATACAATAAAGTAGTTGTAGTAGGAGATGTTTGACCGGAAACAACCCACGTAGTTCCATTCCAAGAAATGCTATTACAGGGGTAATTTTCGACAAAATAGGATTGGGTGTCAGTTTCTTGCCAATTCCATCCGTCGTAACTTTTCAATAAATGTCGGCGTCTATTTGTGGTCGATAATCCACCCATCAACCAATACTCTCCATTCCATTCGATTGCGTTTATGGATACGGGATCGTTTTGAATAGAAACGTTTGCGTATTCTCCCGAAAATACATTCGGGAGTCGAGATACCCGTATATTCCCAGAAGAATCGGCAAATATATATTGTCGTCCATTCCAACCCATTCTTTTCGTATTTGCCGAAACAGCAGTTGGACCGGTTGCCACAGAATCCATACTGGACCAAGTAACTCCGCCGTCCATTGACACAATATTTCCAGTCATGACTATATTGGATGGGAAAGTAATAGTATGGGTTAAAGCAGTCGCACAATCCCCGCCGTATGCAGCAGTCTCAAATATGCCGGTTGAATTGGTCAAACGCATCCAACGAATTCCGTCATAACTATACGCCAATGTATTGATGCCGGAACTAAATGCCACGAATTTATTCACTACCCATTTCACGCTTGCTCTCGTTGTCGTATTTGAAAACATTGTATTTCCAGCACCCGTCCAGGTAATTCCGCCGTTATAACTATACGCAATTGTATGTGTCGTGCCTTTACCTACAGCAACCATTACTTTTCCGTTGTTTGCCAATCCAGTAACCGAAATATCAATAGGACAATTCGACGTGGTCCACGATTCCCCATTGTTATAACTATATGCAATCACTCCCGAATTGGTAGAAGTGGAACCGCCTCCAACCCACATAGAACCCGTCCATAATAAAGATTCACAACTATATGTGAATATAGATGTAGCATTCAGTCCAATCCACGTTTTCCCATCGGTGCTTCGTGCCATTCGATTGGTTGTTCCATTGAACCCCGCCAACCAATAGACTCCATTCCATGCAATACTATTGGTTTCTGTCATTCCAGCAAATACCGATGACAATACATTCGAATCTATGTCTTTCCAATACACGCCATCATAACTGTATCCTAACGAACCGACTCCCGAACTCATAAGGATTGTGCCATTCCATTCAAGTGTTTTTCCTTCGGTATAATTCAATGCAGTTAGGGCAGTTTGCCATTGTGTTCCATTGCGACTATAATATATAGTATTTGTACCAGCACCGACGGCAACCCACACATACCCATTCCATAATACATTATTACAACGTGTAGTGAATGTGCGTTTACCCAATCCATGCCATACAATTCCGTCGTTGCTTGTTGCCATAGTATGCGCGTTTCCTTCACCTCCTATAATCCATTTGTTCGTCGGGTTTGCACCAAATGTATATCTGGTAGAATAATTCGATGGACCATTTGTGCGTGCACTATATTTGTCGGTTTTATCGCTGATAATTACACTGGCATTCATTATTTTCGAAATAGTTGTATTTGGTATATTCAGTCGATCCGAAATACTGGCAGATGCAACGGGTAAATTTGCCGTGGTGTAATTAAACAATACATTCGTTCCGGTTGGTCCAGTTATTCCTTGCACGCCAATCGGTCCGGTTGCTCCCGTTTTACCGATACTTCCAGTGGGTCCGGTTGTTCCGGTTGTTCCTGATTTTCCAATCGGTCCTGTATATCCGGTTGTTCCTTGTGTGCCAGTATAACCGGTATATCCGGTTTCACCTTCATTGCCTTTTGGTCCGGTTTGTCCGGTAGATCCAGACGGTCCGGTGTTTCCGTTTTGTCCGGTTACACCTGTGTTGCCTTGCATTCCGGTAGAACCAGTCTGTCCGGTTGTGCCGGCAAAACCAATTTCTCCGGTTGGGCCTATATCTCCCGTTGGTCCAGTAATACCAGTTATACCGGTGACTCCAGTGCTTCCATCTGTGCCGGTTACACCGGTTATGCCGGTTTGTCCGGTTACACCTGTATTTCCCACTTTTCCTGTAGGACCGGTTACGCCAGTTACACCGGTGTCGCCTTTTGGACCGGTTTGACCGGTTGTTCCGGTTAGACCTGTTGTGCCGGTTATGCCAGTTGGTCCGGTTGTTCCCGTAATTCCGATTTCTCCAGTAGGACCAGTTACACCTGTATCACCTTTTGCTCCTGTTGCACCGGTTGGTCCTGTTATACCGGTTGTGCCGGTTGTTCCCGTTATACCGGTTGGTCCTGTTGTACCGGTTGTCCCTGTTGTTCCCGTTATACCAGTTGGTCCCGTTTGTCCGGTGCAACCGGTTGCGCCAGTGACCGTTAAACCGGTTGGACCAGTTGGTCCGGTTCTTCCTGTAATACCAGTTGGACCGGTTGTTCCGGTTGTAGTTATCCCGGTTGGACCGGTTATACCAGTGTTGCCGGTTGGACCTGTCGCGCCAGTGCCCATTGCACCGGTAGGACCGGTTATGCCGGTTATACCAGTTGGTCCAGTTGCACCTGTTAAACCAGTGTATCCAACAATCGATATACCAGTTGGACCGGTAGCACCAGTATTTGCACCGGTAGGACCGGTTATGCCGGTTGTTCCGGTAGGTCCGGTTGTCGAATTTCCAGTAGGACCAGTCGGTCCGGTTAAACCGGTGTTCCCAATTGGTCCAGTTGTTCCAGTTGCAGTACTTCCAGTCGGTCCAGTTACGCCGGTTGGTCCGGTTGCACCCGTTGCTCCCGTTGGTCCGGTGCAACCGGTTGTGCCGGTAACCATCGGTCCGGTTATTCCGGTCGGTCCGGTTATTCCGGTTGTTCCGGTTGTTCCGGTTGCACCCGTTGCACCAGTTGTTCCGGTAGGTCCTGTTATACCAGTTATTCCGGTTGGTCCAGTAGGTCCGGTTATTCCTGTTATACCGGTGATACCTGTTATGCCGGTTATTCCGGTTATGCCGGTGGTTCCTGTTAAACCGGTAATACCGGTTATGCCGGTTGGTCCCGTGATTCCAGTTATACCGGTTGGTCCAGTAAACCCCGTTGGACCAGTTGCACCAGTCGAACCAGTTGGACCGGTAATTCCGGTTATTGTAACTCCAGTAGGACCTGTAATGCCGGTTATTCCAGTTATTCCACTATTACCCGTTGGTCCAGAATATCCTGTAACCATCGGTCCGGTTATTCCAGTAGGACCTGTTATTCCGGAATTACCGGTTACATAAGGACCGGTTGGACCGGTATACCCCGTCATACCTGTTGGTCCAGATGTTCCGGTATTTCCGGTATTTCCAGTTACATATGGACCGGTCGGACCCGTTATACCGGTTGTTCCGGTTATACCCGTTACACCAGACCAACCGGTGGGTCCTGTCATTCCAGTAGGTCCGGTTATTCCGGTTGGACCAGATATACCTGTAAACCCTGTTACATAAGGACCGGTTGGTCCCGTTATACCGGTATAACCTGTCGGTCCAGTATATCCAGTTGTGCCTGTAGGACCTGTTATTCCGGTAATTCCGGTATATCCCGTGAATCCAGTTGTTCCGGTGATACCGGTGATGCCGGTTGAACCGGTTGCACCGGTGGTGCCTGTAGGACCGCTAGTTCCCGACATTCCGGTGATTCCCGTATAACCAGAAACACCGGTTGAACCAGTTGGTCCGGTTGAACCGGTAACACCAGTTCCTCCACCAAACCCAATCGGTCCAGTCGCACCGGTTGTGCCGGTTGGTCCGGTCAAACCGGTTGTTCCGGTTATACCTGTTATGCCGGTGTATCCTGTATTCCCTTGTGCACCCGAAGACCCTTGTGGTCCACTTGCACCAGTTATTCCGGTCGAACCGGTTAACCCGGTTATTCCAGTAGGTCCAGTAATGCCAGTATATCCGCCTAATCCGGTCGGTCCAGTTATTCCGGTCGAACCGGTTTGTCCTGTGATACCGGTTATGCCCGTTGTGCCGGTTGTGCCGGTTGTTCCTGTAATACCGGTTGTTCCTGTAATACCGGTTGTTCCTGTCATTCCAGTTGCACCAGTTGTTCCGGTGATTCCTGTAAATCCAGTTGTTCCGGTGATTCCTGTAAATCCAGTTGTGCCCGTAGGACCGGTTGAACCGGTTGGTCCGGTTTGCCCTGTTGTTCCGGTTGTTCCGGTTGTTCCTGTCGTTCCGGTTGTGCCGGTCACGCCGGTAAATCCACTTGTTCCTGTCATACCGGTTGGTCCCGTAGAACCCGTATGTCCGGTTGTTCCCGTTGTTCCTGTAAATCCAGTAGGTCCAGTAGGTCCGGTAATACCGGTTTGCCCGGTTGTTCCTGTTGTTCCGGTTGAACCGGTTGTTCCCGTTGTTCCGGTTGGACCGGTTGTTCCTGTTGTTCCTGTACTGCCGGTTGCACCAGTTGGTCCGGTCGTTCCAGTTGGTCCTGTCATACCGGTTGGACCAGTTTGCCCTGTAATACCGGTTGTTCCAGTTATACCTGTCATTCCGGTTGGTCCGGTTGTTCCGGTTGGACCGGTAATACCGGTTTGCCCGGTTGTTCCGGTTGTTCCTGTCGTTCCGGTTGGACCTGTCGTTCCGGTTGTGCCAGTCGGTCCGGTACGTCCAGTGGTTCCGGTTATACCAGTGATTCCGGTTTCACCTATTGTCCCGGTTATACCAGTGGTTCCGGTTTGCCCTGTTGTGCCGGTTAAACCAGTTGTTCCGGTTGTTCCTGTTGTTCCGGTTGTTCCGGTTGGACCTGTCGTTCCGGTTGGTCCGGTTGTCCCGGTTGGACCGGTAATACCGGTTTGCCCGGTTGTTCCGGTTGGACCTGTTGTGCCAGTAGGTCCGGTTAAACCAGTTGTTCCAGTCGTCCCGGTTGGTCCGGTTGTTCCTGTCATTCCGGTTTGACCCGTTTGTCCCGTTATTCCGGTTTGCCCTGTTGTGCCTGTTATACCGGTTGTTCCGGTCGTTCCGGGTTGACCCGTTTGTCCCGTTATTCCGGTGATTCCGGTTGTGCCGGTTTGACCCGTTTGTCCCGTCATTCCGGTTGGACCGGTTAAACCAGTTGTTCCTGTTGTGCCAGTGGGTCCGGTTAAACCAGTTGTTCCTGTCGTTCCGGTTTGCCCCGTTTGCCCGGTGGTTCCCGTTGGACCGGTCGTGCCTGTCATTCCGGTTTGCCCAGTTGTTCCTGTCGTTCCGGTTTGCCCCGTTTGCCCGGTGGTTCCCGTTGGACCGGTCGAACCTGTTGTGCCTGTCGTTCCGGTTGTGCCGGTTTGACCGGTCATACCCGTCATTCCGGTTGGACCTGTTGTTCCTGTCGTTCCCGTTATTCCGGTTGTGCCGGTTTGACCCGTTTGTCCTGTTTGTCCCGTTATACCTGTTATACCTGTCGATCCGGTTGGTCCCGTTATTCCGGTTGGTCCCGTTATTCCGGTTGACCCGGTTGGTCCCGTTATTCCCGTTATTCCGGTTGTGCCGGTTTGTCCCGTTTGTCCGGTTTGTCCCGTTATACCTGTTATACCGGTTGTTCCTGTTGTTCCTGTGATTCCAGTTGTTCCCGTCGTTCCCGTTGTTCCGGTTATACCGGTTGTTCCTGTTGTCCCTGTGATTCCAGTTGTTCCTGTGATTCCAGTTGTTCCGGTTATACCGGTAATACCGGTTGTTCCAGTAATACCGAGAGGACCTGTATAACCTGTTGTGCCGGTTGAACCCGTCGACCCACCAACACCGGTTGGACCAGTTGGACCAGTAATACCTGTTGCACCAGTAATACCAATGGTGCCTGTTGTGCCGGTCGTTCCTGTTGGTCCCGTGATTCCGGTAATACCGGTTGGTCCGGTTGTTCCTGTGAAACCGGTTGTTCCGGTTATACCTGTTGTTCCTGTTATACCAGTTGTTCCTGTTATACCAGTTGTTCCTGTGAAACCTGTTGTTCCGGTGAAACCTGTTGTTCCTGTTGGTCCAGTTGTTCCAGTTATACCAGTTGTTCCGGTTATACCAGTTATACCAGTTATACCAGTTGTTCCGGTTATACCAGTTGTTCCTGTGAAACCGGTTGTTCCTGTGAAACCGGTTGTCCCTGTTGTTCCTGTTGTTCCGGTTATACCTGTTGTTCCGGTTATCCCTGTTGTTCCTGTGAAACCGGTTGTTCCGGTTATACCTGTTGTTCCTGTGAAACCGGTTGTTCCGGTTATACCTGTTGTTCCTGTTGTTCCTGTTGTTCCTGTGAAACCGGTTGTTCCTGTTGTTCCTGTTGTTCCTGTGAAACCGGTTGTTCCTGTTATTCCGGTGAAACCTGTTATGCCAGTTGTTCCTGTTGTCCCTGTTGTTCCTGTGAAACCGGTGAAACCTGTTATGCCAGTTGTTCCTGTTGTCCCTGTTGTTCCTGTGAAACCTGTTATGCCAGTTGTCCCTGTTGTTCCTGTGAAACCTGTTATGCCGGTTGTCCCTGTTATACCGGTTATTCCTGTTATTCCGGTGAAACCTGTTATGCCAGTTGTCCCTGTTGTTCCGGTTATTCCTGTTATACCTGTTATACCGGTTATTCCTGTTATACCTGTTATACCGGTTATACCGGTTATTCCCGTAATGCCTGTTATACCGGTTATACCGGTTATACCAGTTATACCAGTTGTTCCGGTTATACCAGTTATACCTGTTATTCCAGTTATACCAGTTATACCGGTTGGTCCAGTTGTTCCGGTTATACCAGTTGTTCCGGTTGGTCCAGTTGTTCCGGTTATACCAGTTGTTCCGGTTGGTCCAGTTGTTCCGGTTGGTCCAGTTGTTCCGGTTATACCAGTTGTTCCAGTTATACCAGTTGTTCCGGTTGGTCCAGTTGTTCCAGTTATACCAGTTGTTCCGGTTATACCAGTTATACCAGTTGTTCCGGTTATACCAGTTATACCAGTTGTTCCGGTTATACCTGTTATACCGGTAAACCCAGTTATACCAGTTATACCAGTTATACCTGTTGTTCCGGTTGGTCCAGTTATACCGGTAAACCCAGTTATACCAGTTATACCAGTTATACCTGTTGTTCCGGTTGGTCCAGTTATACCAGTTATTCCAGTTATACCGGTTATACCAGTTATACCTGTTATTCCAGTTATACCAGTTGTTCCAGTTGTTCCGGTTGTTCCAGTTATACCAGTTGTTCCAGTTGTTCCGGTTGTTCCAGTTATACCGGTGAACCCAGTTGTTCCTGTAATACCTGTGACTCCTGTAATACCTGTTAGACCTGTGATGCCGGTTGGTCCAGTGATTCCTGTTATGCCTGTTATACCTGTGATTCCTGTCGAACCGGTAATGCCTGTTACACCTGTTATACCAGTTATACCCGTAATACCTGTGATTCCTGTCGAACCGGTAATGCCTGTTACACCTGTTATGCCTGTAATACCTGTAATACCTGTAATACCTGTTATACCTGTTACACCTGTTACACCTGTTATGCCTGTAATACCTGTAATACCTGTAATACCTGTAATACCTGTAATACCGGTTGTCCCGGTGATGCCTGTAATACCTGTAATACCTGTAATACCGGTTGTCCCGGTGATGCCTGTTATACCTGTTATACCGGTTACACCTGTTATACCGGTTATTCCCGTAATGCCTGTTATACCGGTTGTCCCGGTGATGCCTGTTATACCGGTTATTCCCGTAATGCCTGTTATACCGGTTGTCCCGGTGATGCCTGTTATACCTGTAATGCCAGTTATTCCCGTAATGCCCGTAATACCAGTTGTCCCGGTGATGCCTGTTATACCTGTAATGCCGGTTATTCCAGTAATGCCCGTAATACCGGTTGTCCCGGTGATGCCTGTTATACCTGTAATGCCGGTTATTCCAGTAATGCCCGTAATACCTGTTGTCCCGGTGATGCCTGTTATACCTGTAATGCCGGTTATTCCAGTAATGCCCGTAATACCTGTTGGACCTGTTATACCCGTAATACCTGTTGGACCTGTTATACCTGTTATGCCGGTAATGCCAGTTGGACCTGTTATACCCGTGATACCTGTCATTCCGGTTATACCTGTAATACCTGTTATGCCTGTAATGCCAGTATGACCGGTTATGCCGGTTATGCCGGTTACACCAGTATGACCTGTTATGCCAGTTATGCCGGTGATGCCTGTCATTCCGGTAATGCCGGTTGGTCCGGTAATACCTGTAATACCTGTTATGCCAGTTGGTCCTGTTATTCCTGTATGACCCGTTATTCCTGTATGACCAGTTATTCCTGTATGACCTGTTATTCCTGTATGACCAGTTATTCCTGTATGACCGGTTATGCCGGTTGGTCCCGTCTCACCGGTTTCACCGGTTTCACCGGTATGCCCGGTTTCACCGGTATGTCCTGTATGACCCGTTGTTCCCGTTGTTCCGGTTGTTCCTGTTGTTCCTGTTGTTCCGGTTATGCCTGTTATACCTGTTATACCGGTTGGACCGGTTATGCCTGTTATACCTGTTATGCCTGTTATACCTGTTATACCGGTTGGACCGGTTATGCCTGTTATACCGGTTATACCGGTTATACCGGTTATACCTGTTATACCTGTTATACCGGTTGGACCGGTTATACCTGTTATACCTGTTATACCGGTTGGACCGGTTATGCCGGTTGGACCGGTTGTTCCTGTATGTCCGGTTATGCCGGTTGGACCAGTTGTTCCCGTGATTCCAGTTAATCCAGTGGGTCCAGTATATCCTGTATATGAAATACTTGCGACCATTTATATATTATATAAATAACTTATTCATAATAATTATATAATAAACACGTGCACATAATTCACCTACGCATCTCCTTCGTCGATGCTCCGGGAATACTACAATTCGCCTACGCATCTCCTTCGTCGATGCTCCGGGAATACTACAATTCACCTACGCATCTCCTTCGTCGATGCTCCGGGAATACTACAATTCACCTACGTAATTATCCTTCGATGGTAAACCATCTCAAGCAAATCCTCAAACACCTACGCTTCCGCTTGCACACGTCGTTCCTCCTTTTCTCCGGTTATATTACAGTTACGAATTATATTATTATACGTTGATGGTTTACCATCGAAGGATAATGATGAATCGACTGCGGTTTAATTCACCTACGAAACTACTAACGTTGTTTCTTTGGGAATACCGCAATAACCTTCGATGGTAAACCATCTCCGGTTATTCCTCGAACACCTGCGCAAGTCGTTCCTCCTTGCTCCGGCGTTCTCACAAAAGACGTGTCTGGATGGCGTCTTAAAACACCATCCGGATTATCCGGAGATGATTTACCATCGAATGTTATTGCACAAAATACTAAGTTAAGCATTTATACTTTTTATTATCCTGAATAGTATTCCACCGCATTCGAGTTTGTTTTGGTATGTCGTTTACTCTCGGTTTGGTTAACATAGGCGTATTGGTAACTAATATTCGATTCGGTCGTTTATCTGTGCCTCTACACATAATCATATTTTGTTCGGGGACTGCACATTTTTTTATCATTCCAAAAACGATTGGGTAATTCGGTGAAACTAACTTATCGTATTCTTCTGTGTGTTTTACGATTGTATTCTCTAAAGAATACTCCTTATACAAAATGTATTTGCCAGATTCAAGTATAGATGGCATTTTATTCGGGAATTTTGCCATTTCGACCATCTCATTATTTACTCTTTTATATCGAATATAATCGCTTTGTGCCATTTGTATAATTTATTATTATATAATTTACAAATGTAAGATATTTACTTATATTCATAATATTTACGCATAATCATAACGGAAATATATGCTATAATACATCCACTAATGCCTCCAACAAACAATTGTTCTAATGTATGTCTTTTATTATTGTATCTTTCCAATAGAGTGATTCCAGTAATTGCAATATAAATACATAAAACTGCCCAAGACGGATTGACCAACCATACAAAAGTCATAATAAATAATGCGTGTTGTGCGTGACCAGACGGCATTCCATAGTATCCATACTGAGCATTTTGTGAATCCGGCAATACGCGTTGTCCTGGTCTTGGTTGTTGTATTACTTTTTTTGCGAATATTATAATCGATTCATTTATCCAAAGAAATACAAAAAACCATATTAAGTATTTGGGTAAATAATACAATTGCATTATTGCAATTATCACCATAAAAATCGGTCCATACATTCCGGTTTTTGCGAGAACGCCGTCGATACTTCGTATCGTAGGTGTTCGAGAATTCTCATGAGATGGGTTACCATCGTAGGAGAAGATTATTTCATTATGCATATTTACTATAGTGTATATTTCTATTATTCCTATAATTACTATAGACAAACAAGACATTTGCCTACGATAATAAATTCTCTTCGGCAAATCATCGAACACCTACGCTCTCAGCTTCGCTTTTGCGTAGCTTAAGGCGTTCTCACAAAACCCAAATAAACCCAGTAAAAAAAGAATCTATAAAGTAGTTTTCTTATATAATTGTTCACAAACCAATGAAAACGACCAATTTGCATTATTTAAATCAACTAAATCGCCACGATCATTTAATAACCGAATCGTCATTCGATGTATATTTACCGGTCCAAAATACATACGCTCTTGATTTTGGAGAGTTCCACCAAATTCTACGTACGTAGACCCGGGTTGTAAACCAGAGGTTTTGATTGGTATAATGCCAAATATATCTTTTACAAATGGTCCTTTTGAGTAACTTTTTTCCTTTACTTTCTTTGACAATATTTTTTGGTTAAATGTATATATCTCTCGTTGCGACATTTTGGTGTAATCCTTATCTGCCGGAACAGCAATTTGAATGTTACTACCATTTGCAGAATACGGGTCACATACATATTTATATGGTCCGACATCGATGCTTGTTTCTTGTGTTGTAATAGTCACTAACCCGTCGTTTAAATGATTTTGTGTATAGTCGTCCAATACAATTAAAAAATAATTATATAAACTAGTGCTTACAGTAGTATCCCCCAATAATGTATATACCGGATTTCCATTTGCCGTGCTGGATAGAGTTTGTTCTCTTAAATAATATATGATTTGTTCCCTAAAACCCAACACCCATCCCACCGTCGTATCCCACGTTGCATTTTGTACGGATTGAGAACCTCTACGGGTTGCCCCGCTATAACAACTCACAAAACTATATGGATCATAAAATACCAATCGATAGTCGTCGGTGCGAAACACCTTGTTAATATTCATTTTAAACACGGTATGTCCGTTACTATCTTTGCTGACAATCGAACCTTTGGCAATACCATTAAAACTATTTTCAAACAGACTATTCGTAATGGCATAAATGTCGTCAATCGCATATACTTGACTATCGTTTTCTACCGGTATAGTAATTTTGATGTCGTATAAACCCGACCCATTTTTAGTCAAACCATCAATCGTCGAATACGACTTTATGTAAAAATAATTATTGTCGTGCGTTAATGTTATTTGATTGCTTGTTCTCGGCGAATTGTTTAAAATAATATGTGCATTATCCGGGTTTGTATTTTTTAAATTATATATTTGTTCGTTTGGTAAATCGGGGTTATTATAATTGCCAATAAAATCGAGATACGTAACCCACGGGTTTATAATGGGACTATTTCTATTAGTAAGTATTACATTTTGTGCACCATATAAAGACAACAAATAATTCTCCGTTTTAAATGCTTTGTTTATACCCACCGAAAACGTATAGGAATAATCATCGTTTTGGGTTAAATATGTGTATGGATTTCCGGTTATAAATGGATTTACGCCTTCATTATCCATATAATTGAAAAACGCATTATTCATATACGCTACTATTTCTCTCACACTCGTAAATGTATACGATGGTGGCGTTGTATTTGTATATAACTCAATTGTGAACGTTTGTGGTATATATCCGGAATTGTGTGCACCATACGGAAATAGTGGAATGATTGATATTTTATCGGTGTTGTCAATTATCGTTGTATACTCTCTACTAAAATCAACCAACCATTCGTGCGTTTGACTTAAATTAGACGTATATTCTGTCACCGAACTATTACTGGGGTCTTTTACTATATTGCATAATAATTTGGGTAAATTTCGACCTTCCACCTTTATTTTGTAATCTTTGTTTGTAAATGAGACGTTTACAACTGGCGTAATTTTTATAAAATGGTCCGGGGTCTTTTCAAATATAGTATCGGTTATAGTTTTATTCCCGAATGGGTCTTTATACGCACGAATTGCTCTATTTATTTCACTGATGTATTCATCCAACGTATATCCAAGAACACTCGAATTGGATAAATCAATGACAATGTCATTTGTTGTATCTATATAACCAGATACGTCACATTTAAATTTTATTCCGGTTTTACCGTATACGCCGTTTTGGATTACATATCTCGATTGAGTAATTTGTGTTTCGGATTGAATATAACTCGATTCGTATATTTGCTTTGAAAACTTCAATGAATCCGTCCATACATTGAAATCGATAGAACTAGAAGTGCTTGGAAATATGATTGCAGTTTTGAGGTTCTCTTTGTTTCGAATGATTTTGCGTTTGAATTTTATATCCAATTTAATATAGGAAAATCCGGCATTTTGTGCATTACTCAAACCATCTATATTTATCGATTGTATTTTGGAATATTCGTGGTCGAACGCATCATTTGAGGCAATTTGCGTATTTATCTCCTCCATCAAAGTATAAATATTATATATTCCATTGGGTATATCAATCGAATACGACGAATCGTGTATTTGCGTTGTGGGTATTGGTTGGTATTCGTAACTATTTGTATTTGAAATGTAATTTACAATAGTGATTTTGTTGTTTAAATCGTCAATCAAAAATGACGAGGATGCCAAAACTTCACTTTGTAATTGAATAGGTAAAATAGTTCGGTCAGAATAAATACTGAAGCAATCGTATTTTGTAGTATTATATCCCAAATATCCGGCAAGTGTGTTTGCACGATTTATGCTGTCTAATGGCGAAGACCAGTTTGGAAACTCCAAATAATAATTGGATTCACCAAATGCTTCTTTTATATCTATGTTTAAACTGGTTAAAACGTTTGAAGACGCATATGAAATACTGGTTTTGCCAAATTCAACATGGGGGGTTGACTCACGTAAATTGCTTATGCTGGTTTGAATTGCATCTACTAATGTGCTTGCGGTATAATTCCCCGACGCAATTTCTATTTTGTAGTCATGATTGCCATTGTCTATACCTTCCGCATCTCCTTTTATATAAAAAAAATTACCGCCAAAACTGCTATTGATTGTATACCAAGTATACGGTATTTGCACCGAATATAACTTTAAAGATACAACATCTTTTAACGGTTCCGACAGATTAAATGTGAATTCAGTAGACGACGATTTTTTATTATCACGGTATTGACTATCTATACTAATAACCCGCTTTATGGTTTGTTTTAATAAAGGATTAATATAATCGTTTGTATAGTCGATCGGTTTGGTCAATTGCGTAGGATTGTCTCCTCTATCATTTTTGGTATTGTCTAATGTGCCAACCCGATTCACTTTTTGAGTATTATATGTTTGCGTTATTCGCGGTTGTTCTTTTATTTTAGAATTTCTCAATGCGTTTCCGCACGCATCCGTTGTATCGACATTCCCCGCAAAATTCACAAAGTTATAGTTTCGCGTCATATTTATATCTTTGTCATTCGTTGGATTGCCATATATTTTTCCTTTCTGTATTTCATTGGTTGTGTCGTTGATTTCATTATTCTCGTAATTGCTCCATTTATTTCCGTTTTGCCGAATATACGTTTGATCGGGTTGTTGACCCATTACGTTGTATTCGGGGGCAATATTTAACCCATTTACTTTTTGTACCATTAAATTTCCATAATCCGCAGTAAATCCCTCATACTCGGTTTCTGTATCACTATCGTATCTTTCCGGAGTTTCATTCTCGGTGTCATATTCACTTTCATCGTCTGGAATATCGAAAAACCGTGTATAGATATCGATAAAAAATTGGGCAAGCATATCCGACGAAAGATTGCCTTTCATGCGTGTATATTTGTTCACCATTGCCAATATTTTTGCTTCCAACTCTCTATCACTGGGATCGTCCAAATCTAAAATATTATACAAATCGCGATCACTATATGTGCTTACATCGTAAATACTTCCTGCAGTTATTTTATTTGAATTTGAATTCGTATCCATTCATATAAAAATATATAATAATTCAAATGCTTTATACAACACATTTATATTTTTTATATTTTTTGGTATGGTATTGTATTATTAGTCCGGTAATAACCTTCGATGGTAGATACATAGGTTATTATCCTCGTAGGTTACGACGTTTAAACATATATTTCACAAAATCGACTAAATCTTTTATTTTCGACACCTTATACAATAACTCTACTGGAAATGTGGTTATCCCTTTACCTCGTTTCATATTGGATGCACCTTTGAAACATATTGTGTCGAACACCTTCATGATTTCTTCCTCTTCTTCCGTCATATTTTCCCGGGAAATTCGGTTTCTACCCAAATACACATACCGGTTATACGATATATTATAGTATACTTTATACTTGTTACATATTGCCATATTTTTCACCATTCCAATACCAACAATTTTGTTTGTAGTATTGTTCATTTCCATTACAAATAATATCATATCTTCTGGTATCTTGTGGGTGATGGATGTAGGCGAGCAATACACACAACCTACTTTGGGATTTCTTTGCCGGAAAGTTTCGTTTTCCAATAATGTATCTGTGCTGAAACGAGTTGTCACTATCATATGCTTTAATTGGTTACGGTATTCGTTGACTTTTATACGATATTCTTTTTCGGTCTTAAATATTTCGACGTTTGGGAGAACACTTACGTTACGCGTTTCTTGTGGTTCTTTCTTCGATGTATGCATTCTCACACCATCGAAGGATAATATATTTGGTGGATGATTTTCGTCTGTCATTTCCCAAAATTATATAGAAAATAATATGTAACAGGACGCGTATTGCGGTATTCCCGTAGAAACAACGTTAGGAGGTTCGTCGGTGAATTAAATATAGTATATATGATGTATGATGTAGCGTGTTTTGTGATTATTCGAGAGTGTTATTATTAAAATCAATTTTACGGATTGTTCTCACAAAATACGTTCCACCCACGAAATAAAAAACATTCGTATTATACAAATATAAAACCCCAAACCGATTCATACCATGTCCGAATTATCATTATCCTTCGATGGTAAACCATCTCCGGAAATACCGGAAAATCCTACCAAAATTCGCAATGATTCTCTCGAATCGGTCGAGTCTCTTGCCAGCAGTGTTATTACCGATACAAATTCCGTTATTATTCAAATACACGAATCATATGACATATGCAACGATGATATAAATGAAGACTACTCTCTATCTTATGCAAATGAATACTTTCATAATAGTAAATTGTTGCCTGAAAATACAGTGACACATCAAAACAATCGTGCATTATCCTTCTCCTACGATGGTTTACCATCGAATGAGAATGTTCTCAATGATGGAAATTATATAAAAACCGACAGCAGGTTATTTCACCAGTCGATTCCGTCATTATCTTTCGATGGTAAACCATCTCCGGTTCCACAAACACCTACATTGCAACCAAGCACAGACATTCCCGCAAATACTCTTGAACGCGATGGCGTAAATACTCGTTCCAAACTAATCAATGCTTTTCTTATGACCAATAGTCCATTGTCCTCTCACACAAATAGTGATGCCGAGTTGTCCGATAATGAACCATCCGGACCCGATATCACTTCTCGATATATGATACAAGAACACGTCGAAAACGCCATTTCCAAACGCAAAATGCATTTCAAGAAGATTTCTTACGAAGAAATCGAGAGGTCGCTTTCCAAATACTACGACAAAAACAATAAGTATTCCAACGAAGTCGATATTCTCATTACATTTATACGAGGACAAAAACACTTATATAATCAATCGTGTTATATTACACAAATCAAGTTATATGCGCTTACTATTACTGCTCTCTCGATTACGTCACTTATTACGGTAGTGACACCGTTTATCCAGCAATATTGGTGGAAGATTATTTTCGTCATGTCCGGAAACGCAATCACCACCGTTCTCATCACTATTTTGAAATATATGCGTTTCGAATCGGCGTGTAATACATTCACTTTATTATCGAATCATTACGAACATTACGAACACAGTTTACAAATTACCAGTAATAAATTGGTATTTATACCAGACGAGAAGGAACAGACCAAAATCGTGTTGGAAAAAATGCAAGAAATCGAATTTAAAATGAGAGAAACCAAAGAGTTGTGCCCCATTATTATACCCGTAGAAGTGCAAAACACGTATCCCGTCATTTATCAAACCAATATATTCACTCTCATTAAAAAAATGGATACCCACCGAAAAACACTCATTATGCAATTAAAAAACATCAAAAACGAAATACGTTATATTTTGTATAAATGGAACACTTTTTCGATGACGGGAGAAGAAGAATTCACCTACGAAACCCCCGGCGTCGATAATGTTTTGCTTGCTCCAGGAATACCGCAAAATACGCAAATACATCGAGAGAAAATACGTCTCTTGGATTTAATGGACCAAAAAGAAAAAATCAAAAAAGAATTGATTGAATACAAAGACAACTATACACAAATAGATGACTTGTTTATGAAAGAAATCAAGTATGCCGAAACGAATAAAAAGTGTTGGAAATGGTTCTGGTGTAATACGCAAAAAATACATTATGAAAATTACACGAATCCGGTGATTAAAGAACATCTCGAACTCATTTTATCCCAATAACCTTCGATGGTGTATTATTCCCGGAGAAACGAGGAACGAGTTTCGTAGGTGAATTGTGAGAACGCCTTAAGCTACGCAATAACCGGAGATGGTAGATACGAAGTGACTATCGAAGGTTATTGTAGTATTCCCGGACAAGCGAAGCAGTGACGAGGAACGAGTTTTAGCTTCGCAAAAGGTGAATCTTCACAAACGAATGGTTGATACGCATATCCAATACCACGGTTCGGAATATACTACCTTGACATTTTCGCCCGTTTCAAACCGTTTACATATGTATTTCGAGAGTTCGCTTTGATTCCATTTGATTTTTACAAACACACGTTTATGCATCTGGTCATTTCGTATAGGCACTTCGGTTAATTTTTCGACAAACCCGATTTTCAATGCACAAAAAATACTAAATATGTATTCTCTCGTAATTTTGTTGCTTACTTTGGGAATACATATAACGTGTCGATTGGTCTGTTCGGGTTTGACGACTTCTTTGCTGGTCTCTGTTAGGAGGTTTCCTTTTGGTGCAATGTATTTTATTGTTGTAGGTGTTATCGTATTGTCTATCATTTTTTTGTATATTGTTGATTGATTGATGATTTGATAATTCAATTTATACTGTATTTACTACATTATAAATGTGTATGTATTTATATTGTTTGTATCTACGAAAAACGACGGGTCACATACAATAACCTTCGATGGTCACTTCGTATCTACCATCTCCGGTTCGTCTGGATGGCGTTTTAAGACGCCATCCAGACACGCCTTTTGCGGTAGCTAAAGCGCAGTCGATTCCTCGAACACCT
>Ga0209188_1000618_pt1 | contig 33239 bp, 33 predicted proteins | sample C_130625_EF_Meta_FD_187307 | JGI IMG/M metagenome (GOLD analysis project Ga0209188, IMG submission 187307) | Freshwater microbial communities from Lake Croche, Canada to study carbon cycling - C_130625_EF_MetaG (SPAdes) (version 2) | ecosystem: Environmental > Aquatic > Freshwater > Lake...
ATTCCACAGATTCTTATACCATCCCTTGGGGACCAATGGGATAATGCTGAACGGATTGAAAAATTACAACTAGGTGCATCAATTAGCACTTATGAACTAGATACTGAGAATCTGATTGAAACAATACAAAAGATTTTAGAATCAAAAGAAATCCCAAAGAGATGCAAAGAAATCCAAGAGATTATGATGCACCAAGACAAAGCAGATGCTGTAGCAAATCAAATAATTGAGACTCTAAAACTTTAATTCTCATCCCGAGCCGTTTTAATTCTTTCAAGTAGCTGAGTATTGTTAATCGTATCCAAGAATGAAATAGGTGACGGCTCACCAAAAAGACACGCTGATGCGAACTTATTAAACATCAGTGCATAAGCATCGGCGACTTCAAAGGTAATAATTTGAGGCTCACCATTCTTATAAAGGATATACCTCGATTCCCCAAACTCGGGAAGAATCCTTAAGTGTGGTATTTCAACTGTACCAGCTTCACCAATAATAAAGGTCTTGCATAGGGAAGGGCGATCTAGTCCCGCTGCAAAATGACAGACCGCCCCATTATCAGTAATGAGCTCTGAAGATATGCATGCATCAACGCCATGCTGATAGCGTGCGAAAGCCTGAACAAGCTCTATATTTTGATTGCGAATACCAAGCACGTAATTTAAAAAGTCAACATGATAGGAGAACATATCATATAGAGCTCCTCCGCCTAGTTCAGCCTGCCAACGCGAATCATTTACATCAGGGTTTACATACGAAAAACTAGAACTAATGTGCCGAATATTACCCAGACAACCAGAGCTAATTAATTTACGCAAGGACTCTACTAAAGGGTGAAAGCGGTACCACCAAGACTCCATTAGCAACACTTGCTTTGCTTTAGCTAACCCATCAAGAATAATGGCATCTTGAGACTCTAGCACTGCTGGTTTTTCAATCAAAACACTTTTACCTGCCTCTATAGCTTTTTTTGCCCAAGAAAAGTGCAGTCCTGTAGGCAAACAGATGTAAATAGCATCCAAATCTTTCATCTCAATAGCTGCTTCATAGCTATTACAAATAATACGATCAGGATACTTTTTCCTTGCAATCAAAGCTGAATCTTCAGATCGTGTAGCAATTACATCAATAGTGGCCAACGAGCTAATTTCAGGAGACTGAATAAACCTCTTTAGCATCTTTGAATTACCTAGTGCACCTATTTTTAACTTCTTAGCCATCGCTCCTCCAAAGATAAATCATTTAAATTTTAGAACTCTCATCATTAACTACAACAGTAAGATATTTATCTATTAGAATACAAATACCTTTTTGTATGAGTCGAAATAAAACTAAAAAATGATGCGACGTTATCCCATTGGCTTAGGTTGTGGTGTACAAGATGGACCGAGCTATGAAGCCCTTGATCAAGCCCTTAAAAGCGGGATACGATTTTTTGACACATCCACATTTTACGCTACGGGCGCATTAAGCCAGCTTACTGAATGCTTAAAAAATAACGATATACCAAGGGAAGAGATTCATCTTAGCCTGAAATTGTGGATCACGGCCTTTGAGCGAAATAGGCAATTTGATTATGATCCATTTAACTATCACCTTCAAGAAAGTATCCAGACATACCTTCAATCACTGAAACTTGACTATTTAGACTCTCTAGTAATTCATTGGCCCTTAAAGGTAGATGGCGATGGATTTCCTGAAGAATTTATTATTGAAGAAATTTGGCCTCAACTAGAGTTATTAACTAAATCTGGACTAACTAAAGCAATCGGGGTTTCTAATTTTAATGTTATAGAACTCCAAAGAGTTTTAGCAATTGCAAAAATAAAACCATTTAGTAATCAAGTTGAATTTAACCCTTTTGCTTTTAATGTCCAACTTAAACAGTTCTGCTTTGATAATGATATTCAAGTTATTGCTCATTCACCCTTTAATTACGGATGGAAAAATACCTCTCTTCCTTTACTAAAAAACCCTGTCATTCAAAGAATTAGCGAGATACATCAAAAGACTCCTGCTCAAATCATCTTAGCTTGGGCCTGTAATCATGGGGTCACGCCAATTCCAGGAAGCAAAAATCCTGCCCATATTCATGAGATAGCTAGCGCCCCATTGATCAAACTTAGTAACAGCGATATCGATGACATTAACAAACTCAACCAAGAAAAATATTGTTACGCAGAGATTGGAAATTATTTTGGTCAAAGTCACTATCTCAACTTGAATATCCCTAATATAGAGGCGAAAATTCTAGGCGATGATGGGCAATTTAGCTCTACTTTTTTATATGATGTTGACTTTGTCGACAAAATAAAACATGCGCTGACATATGGTGCTGGCTTTGTAATACTTTCAAAGATTTTTAAAGAGTTAACTCAGCAGTTGGCAGATGAGATAGGTCAGACACAGGCACAAACTCTTGGCCGCTGGGATGGGTATGGCTCCCTTGCTAAAGATAGCCTTTTGAATTCCGGTGAGGCTATTTTAAAATTAATAGACGACCCTCTTATTTCATTACTCTCTCAATCTCTGCTGGGCTGGGACTGTAAGCTTGATAATTTAGCCGTAAGCACAAGTCGTATTGCTCCCAATAATTATGCTTTGGGTCCCCATCAAGACTCTCCTTTTGAACAAAACCCAGGATGTCCACTTCCCCCGCCTGAATATCCTCTTGTTTTGCAAACCATTATTGCCATAGATGACTTTACAGAGGATAACGGCCCCTTATATGTCATCCCTGGGTCTCATCGAAAAAGATTAAGAGTCAACCTTCCTTGGAGTGGCAATATGCCTAAGGGCCCAGTGCCCAAAGAAGCTCTTAAAGTTGTTATACCCGCAGGCTCTGCGATACTAGCTGTAGGCCATATCTGGCATGGGGCGGCCTCAAATATGACTAATACACCTCGACGTGGATTTTTACTTGAGTATGTCAGCTCTGTTTGCGAACCTCGTGAAAGATTCACAACTCAAAACGTAAATGATGCTTCATTAAGCCTATTCTCCAGACGTTTGTTACGGTTAATCAGCGATGGAAAACGCTTCTTCTATGATAGGCCCTCGTTATTAATCCGCTATAAAGAAATACTAAAAGACAAAATACCTGACTATCTCAAAGGAGCTAAAGTGCCCAAAAAATTAGAGAAGGTGATTTACACCGCAAAAACGCATACTACTGGAGGAAGAAAAGGTATCTCTGCAAGCGATGATCAAAAATTAAATATTGCCTTAGACCTACCTTTAGTAATGGGAGGCAACGGCAAAGCCACTAACCCAGAACAACTCTTAGCGGCTGGAATTTCAGCCTCTTTCTTGACTACGCTTTATCAAGTTGCTGAACAAAAGCTCATTCCTTTACCAGAAAATCTCTCAATAGATACCTGCGTGAACTTAGGGTCCACAACAGATGGACTTGGGTTGGCATTAGATTTAGTGATTCATCTACCTGGGATTGATTCTGCTGTAAAAGCGGATTTAATTACAGAAGCAAAAAAAATATGCCCCTATTGCAATGCTGTTAAAGATAATGTTCCAATAAATATTTCTGCAATGTGAAGAACTGCCTGGTTGACGTTTGAAAAAAAATTAGCGTTTACTTGGCGCTATTACATTTGCATTTTTAGGGGAAGCAGTTATTGCGATCATTGATTTTGGTCCGGTAAAAGAACCGTCATTTATCTCAACTGTAGCAGTTCTATCAGCTTTACTAAAAACCAAAATACCCGTCTTTGCTTTCACTGCACTCACTGTAGTCCAACCAGCTTTAGGAAACTCGACTTGGAAAAAAGCATAAATATCTGATGAGTTTTGTGCACCTGATAAAACTGCGCGCCCTACCCAATTATCGCCTCGCCCAATGATTAAAGAATCTGCACTCAAAATTTTTGATCCCGCTGGTAAGGGCATATCTCCCAATAATTGGGCCTGAATTTCTTGAGCCTCATTTGTAACGCTCGAAGAATCATTAGAAGATGCACAACCAAATAACAAAATAGAAATCAAGGTAGAACCGAAGGCGACTCTAAAAAAGTTTGAGAAACTTATCATAAATTTACCTAAAAACTGAATGTAACCATTTTAGGGTAAGCCCCTAAATCGTCAAGGAAAAATACTGGAGGCGCGTGAGGGAATCGAACCCCCGTACGAAGCTTTGCAGGCTCCTGCCTAACCACTCGGCCAACGCGCCAAATCTACTAAATCAAAAATGGGAAGCTTTTGAGGGCTTCCCATCGAACTTGGAGCGGGAAAGGAGGTTCGAACTCCCGACCTATACCTTGGCAAGGTATCGCTCTACCAGCTGAGCTATTCCCGCATTATTAGTGCCATAGTTTAACAAATAATCGAAAAGAAAGCATTATTCCTGTTGAGGCAAAGATATAGGTAATCTTGTTCATAGCTTAAAAACCTATCTGACCTATGTTTAAGGACATTACTCAAGCTTACCAACAAGCTGTGGCAAAGCCTTTTTTAGGTAGTAAAACATTGACCAAAGCGTTAAAAACGATGCTACCCAAATCAACCAAGTGCCCACTCTTGCGCAATCGAGCCAATTAAAGATCTTGTCATTTAACAAAAGGAAAGGGATGGCAATCATTTGAGCAGTAGTTTTTAGCTTACCAACCAGGTGCACAGCAACACTCTTACCTGCGCCGACCAGAGCCATCCATTCTCTTAGCGCTGAAATCGTGATCTCGCGACCAATAATGATTAAAGCAACCCATACCTGAACGCGATCCATATTCAACAACACTAAGAGAGCCGCAGCAACTATCAGCTTATCTGCTACCGGATCTAAGAATTGCCCGAATGCAGATTCTTGTTTCATACGCCGCGCCAAGAAACCATCCAACCAATCGGTTACTGCCGCTGATACAAACAGAATCGTTGCAATGAGGTTTTTCTCAAATGGAGAAAGCCAGTTACTGGGAAGATAAAAGACTGCCACCAGCAAAGGAATTGCTGCAACCCGCAACCAGGTTAATGCGATTGGTAGATTTAATGGCATAGAGGAAGAATAAACTAATTCAGATTCATATTATCTAATGAAGCTGCCGATAAATTTGCTCTGCCAGAGTCAGTGAAACCCCTTCAACACTAGCGATTTCTTCAATACTGGCATTAGCTACCCCCTTTAAACCTCCAAAACGGGCTAATAACTTCTGTCGACGTTTAGCACCAATCCCTTCAATCTCCTCAAGACGCGAAACAGTTCTTGCCTTAGCGCGCTTAGCTCGCATTCCGGTGATAGCAAAACGATGGGCCTCATCACGAATTTGCGCAACTAACAATAAGGCAGCACTATCAATACCAAGCTCCAGCGGCGCTCTACCATCAGCAAAAATCAGTGTTTCTAATCCAACCTTACGCCCCTCGCCTTTGGCAACGCCGACAATTAAACTAATATCAATGCCGAATTCTGAAAAGACTTGGCGTGCCATTTCTACTTGACCTTTGCCGCCATCAATTAAGATGACCTGGGGAATTTTTTCTAAAGGCAACTCCTGGAAGTTTGCATAGCGTCTCTGTAATACCTGACGCATTGCTGCATAGTCATCGCCCGGCGTGATGTCATTGATATTAAAACGTCGATACTCACCCGACTGCATAGCATTTTTTGTATAGACCACACAGGATGCTTGCGTTGCTTCGCCAGAGGTGTGACTAATATCAAAACATTCAATCCGTAACTGTTCTAAATTTTCTAACTCTAAGCTTAAAATATCGGCCAATGAACGTGCTCTCGCTAACTGTCCACCGGTCTCTACCAAGCGTTTAGTCAAAGCTAGCTTAGCATTTCCCTCGGCCATTGCAAGCCAATGCCGGCGCTGCCCCTGCGGTTGATGTAAAAAAGTAATTTTTCTGCCTGCTTGGGCATTTAATAAATCATGCAAATCTTCAGGTGGAGTCTCACTGAGTATCGAGCCATCATCACTAGCTGACTGCAATGCATGATTTAACACTAATACCGGGGGAATATGATTTGCACTAGAGGGTTCATCAACTATGGCTTCATCTAAATAATGTTGTGCAATAAATGCTTCGAGTATTTCTGCTGGGGATGGAAGCTCGCCAGAGCTGGTACGCAGGCCTTTTGGGAAATATGCTCGATCACCAAGATGCCGGCCGCCACGTACCATGGCGAGGTTGACGCAAACCATCCCCTCTGTTTGCGCAACTGCAATGATGTCTACATCGCCCTCACCTTCTGCAACGGTATCCATAGACTGTTGCTGTAAAACACTTGAAAGATCAGCAATCCGATCGCGCAGTACTGCGGCCATTTCAAATTCCATTGCCTCACTATGTGCATGCATTTCTTTTTCTAATTCAGATAGAACACGGCTATGGTCGCCCTCCAAGAAGCGCGTTGCCTGGGCCACATCTTGGCCATACTGCTCAACACTTAAACGCCCGACACAGGGAGCGCTACAGCGATGAATTTGGTGCAACAAACAGGGACGACTGCGATTTTTAAACACCGAGTCCTCACAGGTTCGCAGTCGAAATACCTTTTGAAGTATTTGGACGCTATTGCGAACTGCCCAAGAATTTGGAAAAGGTCCGAAATAGTGATTTCGTTTATCGACTTTACCGCGATAAGACGCCAGCCTAGGGAACTGATGACCTGTTAGCATCACATAGGGATAAGACTTATCATCTCTAAATAGAATATTGAACGGCGGCGCTAATTCCTTAATAAGATTATTCTCTAGAATTAAGGCTTCAGTTTCTGTCCGTGTTACCGTAGTTTCGTAGCGGGCGATTTTGCCCACCATGAGCTCAATGCGCGGCGAAAGCTGGGTGCGTTGAAAATAACTAGATACTCGTTTTTTGAGATTGCGCGCTTTGCCTACATATAGAATCTGTCCCGCCTCATCAAAGAATCGATACACCCCCGGCAATCCGGGTAGCCGTTTAACGTCCTGCTGAAGGTTTTCAAAAAGCGAATTACTCATGCGTTGGGATATTTTCTGCCAAATCCTTGATAACTATGGTGATGCCGGTATTTGCTGGCGCCTAGCCCGAAGCTTATCAAGCATTCATGGCCAAGAAGTCCGTATTTTTTGCGATGACTTGCCAACCCTTAATTTACTCGCTTCTGGCGTAGACCCGAATGTTAAGGACAGAATTGAACTTTTACCTTGGGAAGCAAGCCAAAACAATGCTCGCCATCCAGTCAAAGCACCCGATGTAGTGATTGAGGCATTCGGCTGTGAATTACCTGAACGCTATCTTGCCGGCCTTTTTATTGCCGCAAAAAAGCCCATCATCATCAATCTAGAATATCTTAGTGCCGAATCATGGATTATGAATTTTCATGGCAAAGGATCTCCACAGTCTCATGGCATCCCAAAGTATTTTTTCTTTCCAGGCTTTCAAGATGAGGTAGGTGGACTACTGCTTGATCCTATACCTTTAGCTGGCGAACTCACTACCCAGAAAATTCCTCTGGATCTCCAAGAGATTTGGTTAAAGCTGAGGCCTAATGCGAAGCGCATCAGCATCTTTTGCTACCCTGAGGCCCCGTTACAAAAATGGCTGGATGACCTAGATACGCTGGGTGAAGACTTTGATATTCTTCTCACGCATGGTCATTCAGAAATGTTGGCACTATTTACGAGAAAACAAACATCCGCCCCCAAAAATCTTCAACTTTTCTCAATTCCATTCATGTCACAAGATGAATATGACTGGGTGCTTTCACAATGTAATTTCAATATCGTGAGAGGAGAGGATTCTTTCGTACGAGCTCAGCTAGCTGGAAAACCCTTTATTTGGGATATTTATCAGCAAAATGATCGGGCACATGAAGTCAAACTAAGAGCCTTTTTAGAAATTTACCTTGAAACAGCTCAGCAAGATCTCAAATTTGGGGTCATTAAGGCGATGAATTGGGGTAAACCTAGCGAGTGGTTTAGCACCTTAGACATCTGGAACAGTCATGCGCAAGCCTGGCGCACCCAATTACTCCAAAAATATGAGGATGGAGGCTTAGCAGCCCGTCTATTAAGGTTCGTGTCCTGATCCCGAGCAAACAAGGCTTGCTGGCGGTTACAATCATGTTTTTGATAAAAACCGCAGAAAAATAGCTCTGCATCCTGGAATAGTAAGATGAAAACAGCTCAAGAACTCCGCGTTGGAAATGTAGTAATGATTGGCACTGATGCCATGGTTGTTTTAAAGGCCGAGTACAGCCGCTCCGGTCGTAACTCTTCTGTTGTGAAGATGAAATTTAAAAACTTGTTAACTGGAGCTCCAAACGAGGGCGTCTATAAGGCTGATGATAAATTTGATGTAGTCATTCTCGACAAGAAAGATTGCACATACTCTTACTTTGCTGACCCAATGTATGTATTTATGGATGCTGATTACAACCAATATGAAGTTGAAGCAGAATTCATGGGCGATGCCTTGAATTACCTTGAAGAAAGTATGCCATGTGAAGTAGTATTTTATGAAGGCAAGGCACTTTCCGTAACAATGCCGAATTCATTGGTTCGCGAAATCATTTATACAGAACCTGCAGTGAAAGGCGATACTAGCTCTGGAAAGGTTCTGAAGAATGCAAAGCTGGCTACTGGCTTTGAATTGCAAGTCCCACTATTTTGCAATACTGGCGATAAGATTGAAATTGATACTCGCACTGGCGAATATCGGAGCCGCGCTAATTAAAGAACAAATCCATAAAACCATTACATTGAGTAAATTGATTGAGAATTGGCAAGGTCGCCTTTTTATTAAGTAAATTTTGGACGCTTGATAAAGGTAGTCAGTTATTATTTGGCATTTACATGTATACCAATGTAAATGAATAGATATGTCATTATTGAAATAATGCTAAACGATATGATTAAATCTTAAGGATTAAACTTCATGATGAATCTTGACACAAAACCTAAACAGAAGTTTTTAAAATCCTTTGTCATAGTTATGGCAGCGATTTTATTATCCTTACTATCTTATGTTGGCTTAAATGTTTTTTTCTCAAACCATGCAACGCGAATCATAAATTTAGCTACCGCTCCTTACAGCTCCGATTGGGCGGACTATGCTGAGATTATCAAAGTAAACTTAACACCGCATCATATAGATTTGAAAATTTTCTATACAGACGGTTCTTTACAAAATATACAAGATTTATCTAAACACCATAAAACAAATATTAATGCTGCTTTTGTGTATGACTCTTTAGTTTCAGATAGGGAAAAAGCTGAGATGCTCTCCCTTGGAAGCTATGGTTATGAGCCTCTTTGGATTTTTTATAGAGAAAGTGCATTTAGCAATAAACCTTCTATACGTGACTTAGCACAAAAACGAGTAGCGATAAACACCGCGCGTAGCGGCTCTTTTTTGATGACTAAGAACCTATTTCAAGATAAGGGTATAAACATTGAAAAGGACTCTCACTTCACTGCTTATCAAAACATTAAGGAACAAATTAATGCCTATCAAAATAATCAAGCAGATGTTTTAATCTTTGTCACCTCCTATTCTTACAAAGGCATAAGAGATGCTTTGCTCACCCCTGGCATTAAATTGCTTGATCTTAATGATGCTAAAGAATATGCCGATTACTATAAATTGACTGAAATCATCCTACCTGCTGGATCGGTTAATGCCGAAGGTTCAGTTCCTGATATCGATATTCACATGATAGCGAGCCCAGTCACTCTTGCGGTTAGCAATGATATGGACTCCGAACTTCAGCTTGGATTGCTAATTGCCGCTAGCTCCTCTCTTCAAATTAAGAGTCCTTTCATGCATAAGGGAAACCGCATGGAGTTCCCATCCTATGAATGGGATGTAGCAAATATTCCACTTAGCCCCATAGCAAAAAAATACTATCTATCTGGAGCGCCTTTTTTGACAAAAATTTTTCCTCAGTGGCTGAGTTACACAATTTTTGAATAAGGAATTTTCAACTCTTTTATTTAAAGTACCCTAAGAGCTGTAATTTTCCGTATTAGCCTTAGTAGGGACTGAAAGAATTTTAGGTTGATGGCCGGTAACCTTAAGAAATCTTATTAAATTAGACTGGGAGATAATTACAGTCTCAGTATTAATCATTGGATGCGCTTGAATTGCATTGGCTTTCCATAGGGATTCGTCAATAATCAATTCCACCTGCTTGTCCACATCAACAAATAATGACAAAACACTCACAGACCCAGGCGCAACCTTCAAAAAATGTTTTAGTCGCTCTGCAGAAGCCATACCCAGTCGGCTAACACCCAGCGAACTTGAAAGGGCAATCAAATTAACCTCAATATCGTACGGTACAGCAACTAAGAAATGTTGTCTGCCTTTTTTATCTCTCAGAAATAGATTTTTAGTCTGCACTCCTGGTAAGTTTAAATTAAGGCGACTATATTCTGCGCAACTTATTGCTGGCGCATGATTGAATCTAGGCATTACTAGATCATATTTATTTAGGAAATACTCTAATGAATCCATTTAACATTCATGGCTCAACAAATTTAATGCATTCATTGAATCATTGAAATATTGCAAAATGAAGTAAAAGTAGGCTAGTTGAAATCCACTGCAATAATATTCTTAATTTTCCGTTAAATAGAACATTCAGACTGCTTCTTTAATCTAAAAAATGACGGATTGGGTAATATTTACTAAAATTTTTTTGTGCTACTAAGATAGCCGCTACCAAGTAAATAGCAAGAAAAAAATCCATTCAGGGTACTTAAAAAGCCAATACCATTGCTAATATAGAGATAGTGATTGCTTTTTCACATGAGGTTGAAATTCAGCCTCTTTTTCTACAGTATCAGCAGCCTTTTCAGGATTCATGTTTTAAGAGGGGTTTGAGTATAGAAAAAGTGAATGCATCAATACGGAGAGAAATTGATAGAGGCGCATAGATTTTTATTCCATACTGCGATGATAAATATGATCAGATCTATCGCAATTTCATGGAAGATAAAATTAAAAATATCTAATGCACGTCTTGAGGCAAATAATCAAATTCTGCAAATCTCTACCAAAGAGGATAAATGGTATTGCCAGCCTTTTTCTTTGATTTTTTTTCAGATCTTGAAAAGAAAAAATTCCATACAGATGTTAGAAGAGATTTCATTAATAATTTAGTAGGTATTTTGATATTCGGGAGGCCACAATAAAATTCCCCCTGGAATTGATGTGCCCCTCATCATAATAAACCTCTTCATTCGTTTGATGAAACACGTCAGTGAAATCTTGTAAATTAATCTCTGGGCCCTGCTTTTTAATAAGCTCATGGAATAGCTGATAGTCCTGCTTATCTAAAAAATGAGGGGAATTTTGTAAATACAAGGCCTCGCTCTCCGTTAAATTCTTGTCGCCCCAAAATAGCAATGGCTGCAATATAGTGATATATTTACTTCCCAAAGCCTCAGTAAACTTCTTTGCAAGAATATGAGTTTGAATATATTCATTAGCGATCTGGACTGTCAGGTCACGCTTATCGTTACCTTGATTTTCTTCGAGCTCAACTAAATTCATTATTTTATTTTGTGTGGGTAGATCTGCATCCCAGATCTTGAGCGTAATTTGTGACATGAGTGCTTTAACTACTTGAAAAGGAAAAATCTTTGCTATGAAGGCTAAAAAGTGTGCCGCAATGATTCCTGTCATCCTTGAAATCAAGTTGGGCAAATTCAAATAGCGATTAAGCTCAATATCATTTTTGACTTGATGAATATTTAAATAGGGTCCAGAAAATATTTTGCTTGGGAAATTAACTTTAGATTTCTTGAGAAGTTGATTTAATTTAAATTCATTCAGACAATTCCAACCATCATAAAAAATCACTACACTTGGCTTTTCCATCAAACCCTCTGTAACCAAGAGAAGCAAAGATGTGTATGAGAAAGAGCCCAAGAGTCCGAAATTTATACAGGCTGTTTCTCTACCATTTTCACGAAGTATTTTTTCAACCTGAGCCGGGATAGTTAAACGTGGTGATTTTGCACCCTCCCCCATAACCGTCGAGCCGCCAAAAAACATGATGATTGGAATCTGCGCATCTCTTGCTTTTTGCATACGAATAATGGCATCTTCATCAGTCGAAGAATTCTTACATAACCCATGTGAATCGGTAATATATAAATCTCCGGAACCTCGAAGCGGATAACCCATTTTGGCAAGAATTTTATCTTTGTCCAAAATGTAACTCTTATTTATCGCATTGCGATAACCAAACAATGAGCTACGTGGCAATATCTCCATGGCATCGAGTATTGTGCTAATTAATGGATCGGGCGGAATCTCTAAAATACCAGCAAAATCAGTGTTACTCGAGAGGGCCTCAACTATGAGCTCTTCATTAGTAATATTATCGAATTTATCCTGATTCAAAACATATTCATTTATTGCTTGCATTTACAACACCCTCATTGCAGATAAAGTTGATTTCAGTGAAATAGTAGACTGAAATCTAAGAAAGGTATTTTGAATTACGAACTCTTTGATTAAAGATGACAAGATCTCTATTGGATTAACTTATTCTAATGGAAAGTGATGGCGCCATTCTCAATATTTTTTAATCCGAATGCTTCCAAATGTCAGTCTTTTTTATTTTTATAATCTAGGCCATAATATTTCCATTATGCCTAATGAAATCACTCCAGAGATTAGACCTCTCATAGTAAATGATATACCTCAGCTCATTAACTGTATTAAGCGCTGCTATGGCGATAGCTACCCCTTTAAAGAAATGTACGATCCCGCTGCTTTACAAAAAATGGTTGAAGACAAGTTAATGTACTCCGTAGTTGCACAACATCCAGATGGGCATCTGATTGGTCATTGCGCTCTTACATTTGATAGCACCCATAACACCGCCCCCGAAGCTGGCAAGATGGTTGTAGACCCAGACTTCCGTGGTCACCACATTGCAGAATCAATGGCGAAGATGCGGATTGATATTGCGAAGGAATTAGATTTGGTAGGCTTTTGGACTGACTGCGTTACCAACCACCCCTATAGCCAAGATGAAATGATCGCCTTTGGTGCACAAGAAACGGGGATGTTATTGGGTGCTGCACCTTCTCGCGAAATGACTGGCTTGCAAAACTTTACCGATACTAGAATGTCATTTCTTTCCTGCTATCTGCCACTGAAAGAGCAGGTCAATACGATTTATCTACCGACCCAGCATATAGATTTTGTGAGTGATCTCGCGCAAAAGGTCAATATCAAAAGAAAAATTATGCAATCCAGCCTAGCGGGATCTGGTAAATCAGAGTTCAGTATTAATGTAAACAAAACAACTCAAACAGCTAATATCAAAGTGTTACATATTGGAGAGGACTTTGCTTCTGTAATGGGTGCTGAACTCGTCAAACTAGAATCTTTCAATTTAGCATTCACTATGCTGAGCCTCCCCATTTCACAAGAGGCTTCTGCCCTCGCCTTTACTCAACTGGAAGAAATGGGATTCTTCTGGGGAGCTTGGCTCCCAAATTATTCCGCGCAGGGTGATTTTTTACGCCTACAAAAACTTCATGAATCCGTCAATGTGAGTCAAATTATTTGTGCTCGAGCTCAAGGTGAGGACATTAAAAAATATGTTGTCTCCGAATGGGAACGAGTCTCGCCAAAGGTCCAATAACTCAAATCAGTTGAAATTGCTTCAGTAAACCTTTGGCATGTTGGTACTCAGCCTGATCCTGTAACTCTTCCCAAGTGAGGGCTGGAGACCGTGGCATTAAACGATTCAAGCGCAACATGGATTCAGCGCGCTTTGCTAAAGAAACCTTTAACTTTTTCAACAATTGATCCGCTAAATCTGGACGATTACAGATCAATACTGCATCACATCCTGCCTCAAGCGCTAACTCTGCAGCCTTCACAACCGAGCCGGCAACGCTAGCACCTTCCATTGATAAGTCATCGCTAAAGATGACTCCTTCAAAGCCAAGCTCCTGACGGAGAATCGAGTGAAGCCAAACTTTAGAAAAGCCTGCGGGATTTTTATCCACTTTGGGATAGATGACGTGGGCCGGCATTACTGCAGCCAGACTCAAATCCAACCACTCGTAAGGTTTAGCATCATCATTCAAAATTTCTTTTAGCGATCTCTCATCTACCGGTATGGCCACATGAGAATCCGCCTCTGCCCAGCCATGACCTGGAAAGTGCTTGCCACAGTTAGCCATATCACCCAAACGCAAACCTTCATTTAGGCTTTTTGCCAAAGCAAACACAATCTGCGGATCACGACTAAAAGAGCGATCACCAATTACCCCGCTGCGATCAAAATCTAAATCGAGCACTGGAGTAAAACTAAAATCTACGCCACAAGCACGGAGTTCGGATGCCAAAACATATCCACATGCGGTAGTGGCAGCCATTGCTAAGGCTGCTGACTCAGCAGCATGAGTGGACTTATTTTTAGTTACCCAGAGCTCCCCTAATTTACGCATTGCTGGAAGATGTGTAAAACCATCTGTCTTACAACGTTGTACTCGTCCTCCCTCATGATCAATCGAGATTAATAAATCAGGGCGTAGTTTTTTAATTTCTGCTGTTAATTGAGTAAGCTGTTTGCGGTTAGCAAAGTTTCTCGCAAACAGAATAACGCCACCAGTAAGAGGATCCAAAATTCTGTGGCGATCTTCTGAATCTAGCTGTAGGCCAAGCACATCAAGAGTTATAGGGCCGGGGCCTAATGGGGTTTTAATCATCTATATCCTCGTGATTACTATTTTTGAACTACGATGACGTGAGCGATTGCCATATCTTGCTCATCACTTACTGTCACTTGGGCTTCCCAATTTTTTTCCTGCATAAATTGCGCTAAAGCACCTAAATAACTAGTAACCGGTTTACCGCTGGGCTCATTTAGAGTCTGTAAAGAGCGCCATGTCATTGGCATTCTCATTCCCAAGCCAATAGCTTTTGAAAAAGCTTCTTTTGCTGCAAAACGGGTTGCCAAAAAGGCTATGCCACGCTTGTGATTTCTGGACAGACGATGCTTAAAGACCAACATCTCATCTGGTCCTAGTATTTTTTCAGCTAAACGTCCATTGCTACGATCAAATACCGCCTGTAAGCGTGTTATCTGCAAAATGTCTGTGCCAATTCCAACGATCATATATTTACCGTGCGCTTAAAAGCTCAGTCGACCCTGAGCCATGAGTGACTTCATATCTGTGATCGCTTTTTGCCAACCTTTAAAGACGGCCTCAGCCACAATGGCATGCCCGATATTCAACTCTGAAAGTTCTGCAATAGCAGCGATAGGAAGAACATTGTCCTCGTTCAATCCATGACCTGCGTTGACTCTGAGACCAATGCTGACGCCATATTGTGCTGCTTTTTTAATACGTCCTAACTCCGCTAATTGCGTAGCACCAGCTTCATCTGCATAGCGGCCTGTATGTAATTCAATTACGCTAGCTCCACAATCTTTGGCCGCCTTGATTTGCCTCTCGTCGGGATCAATAAACAGAGATACCCGAATGCCCGCATTCTTTAACTGGGCTGTAGCAGCTTTCACAACATCAAAGTGAGATAGGATATCTAGGCCACCTTCAGTAGTCACTTCTTCACGCTTCTCGGGCACAAGGCAAACATCATGCGGCTGAATCTTGCAGGCTATATCCAGCATCTCCGGGGTAATAGCGCACTCTAAATTCATCCGTGTTTTGATAAGGGGGCGAAGTGCAATTAAATCTGCATCTTTAACATGTCGACGATCTTCTCGTAAGTGCAGCGTAATCAAATCAGCACCAGCCTCTTCAGCCAAGCGAGCGGCTTTAATGGGATCAGGATAGATCGTACCCCTCGCATTACGCAAAGTAGCAATATGATCAATATTGATGCCCAGTTCAAGAGCTTTAGGTGCTGTCATTACGGTAGATTACTAGATTTTTTTTAGATCAATCAAAATTTGTCGAGTGGTTAAGACCTGATCTTGCAGATGCAGGCCTAACAAAAATCGCATGAGCTGCTTACTCTCAGCCAAAGTCTCGGTATCTGAGAAATCTCCAGCAGCAATAGCTAAGAGTGATTTGCCAGAGAGAACCGGCCAATGCCCGGGATCATCCCCCTGCGCTGGTCGTACACCTCGCTCAGGCTGATAAACATACTGATCGGTAGCAAGAGGAGCGGTATTGGTCTCCACGCATCGATCAAGAGCCGCTGCATAGCCTGTTTCTTGAAGTAGCGAAAGCTCAAATGGCCGCAGAATTTCTTCTAAGCCCTTAGATTCAAACTCAAGATTGGATAGCGCATGAATAGTTTGAGAATAGCTATCGTAGAGCTTCTCATAGTCATCCTCTCGAGCTAAAAACTTTACCAACAATTCATTGAGGTAAAAGCCGCAAAGAAGTGCGTCACCAACAAGCGATGGCATTCCACCAACCCACTCTGACTTTGTTAAAGTGCGTAACTCCGATTTACCGCTCCAAGAAACTAGCAGTGGCTGAAAGCGCTGCAAGACTGGACGTAATGTAGAGTGGGGACGTTTGGCACCCTTAGCGATTAAGGCCATTCGACCATGCTGGCGAGTAAAGACATCCAAAATTAAACTAGTTTCTTTATAGGGAATGCTATGCAATACAAAAGCAGGTTCGTCAGCAACACGAATCGAGGCCATGATCTTTATTCCAGACCTTGTGCCCGTAGCTCAGCACGATCATCAGCCCAACCACGCTTCACCTTAACCCAAGTCTCTAAAAAGACTTTTCCGTCGAATAACTTTTCCATATCAATTCGGGCATCTGTAGAAATTTTCTTCAGACGCTCACCTTTTTGACCAATGATCATCGCTTTATGGCTATCGCGATCCACTAAAATCGTTGCAGCAATACGGCGCATCTTGCCATCCATCTTAAATTGATCAATGACAACGGTACTGGTGTAAGGCAATTCTTCGCCAGTGAAGCGAAACACTTTTTCACGCAGAATTTCAGCGGCTAAGAAACGCTCACTACGGTCCGTGATAGTCTCCCCATCATATACAGGGGGCGATTCAGGTAAATAACCCTCTAAGACATCAAGCAGTCTTTGAATATCGCCTGGACTTTTAGCGCTCATGGGAACAATTTCAGCAAACTCGCATTTCCCCTGATCTTCATGCCCACCTAACTCAGTCCAAGGTTGACTCATCTCTTTCATGAAATTGAGCAAAGCTTGATCCCGTTCAGACGGCGCCTGAAAGCGGCTATTAAAAAGATCCAATTTATTGAGAACCAATACCACCGGCAAATCATTGGGGAGCAGGCGTAGTACTTTCTTATCATCCTCACCGTAGTAGCCAGCTTCAACAACAAAACAAGCGACATTCACATCTTGTAAGGCGGTAGTAACAGTACGATTCAATGCTTTATTGAGGGTATTCATTAAACGCGTCTGGAAACCGGGCGTGTCTATAAAAATAAATTGGGCTTCTTCACGGTTCTGAACCCCTAATATTCGGTGACGCGTCGTTTGTGCTTTGCGAGAAGTAATGCTGATCTTTTGTCCGACCAATGCATTTAGGAGTGTTGATTTGCCCATATTGGGACGCCCAACAATGGCGATAGTGCCGCATCTAAACACGATTAGCCCTTCAGCTTAAGGTTCAACTGCTCTTCAGTCACTTCTTTTTTAGCCGCTTTTTTCTTGGCAGACCGAGTTTTCTTTGGTTTACGTGATTCTTGTGGCAAGGCTTTCAGTACTGCGATCAAAGCAATTTTTGCCGCAACTTGTTCAGCTGCGCGGCGGGAGGCGCCCTCACCTTTGACGGATACTTTCAGGCTTGGGATTAAACACTCAACTTCAAATTGCTGGTTATGTGCAGCACCCGTTGTACCGGTCACATTGTAAGTGGGTAAGGGCAATTGATAGCCTTGCAAGCATTCTTGTAAAAGTGTTTTGTCGTCTTTGCCCAAAGTCATTGGATCTACCTGAGACAGAATGGCAGAGTAGAGTTTTCGTAAACAAGTCTTAGCAGATTCAAAACCACCATCCATGAAGATTGCGCCTGTGACTGCTTCTAGCGTATCAGCCAATATTGAGGGCCGACGGAAGCCACCACTCTTTAATTCTCCTTCACCCAAACGTAAATAGTCTGATAAAGATAAAGTTTGGGCAATCTCATATAGTGCTTGTTGCTTCACAAGATTTGCGCGGACACGAGAAAGATCACCCTCATCTAAATCGGAGTAACGCTCATATAGCAAGTCTGCAACCACACAATTGAGAATCGAGTCGCCCAAAAACTCTAAGCGTTCGTTATTTTTCTTACTATGACTTCTGTGAGTCAAGGCTTGATTTAAGAGCTCGGGCTTCTTAAAGGTATAGCCAAGACGTTCTTGCAGAGCTGCGGTATCGATGACGGCGCGTGCGTTCATGATCTTTTAATCAAAGCCACCAATGCGGCCCAGGTTACCTAAGTTCAACCAGACAAAAAAGGCTTTACCCACAATATTCTTATCAGGCACAAATCCCCAATAACGAGAATCTGCACTGTTATCACGGTTGTCGCCCATCGCAAAATAATGCCCAGGAGGGACTGTGCAAGTTAAACCCGCTTGCTGATATTGACAAAAATCTGACCCCGGAAAGCGCTCTGTCGGAAAGACTGTTGCTGGACGATCTGGATCATTCAAAATCTCATGACGATTGCCGCCTAAATCTACTGGGAAAGACTCTGTATAGCGTTTTGCATAGCGCATGTTCTCTGGATCGAGATAAGACTCGCCACCACTATATTGCAATGGCTGACCGTTAATCGTCAGGCGCTTGTCTTGATAAATAATCACGTCGCCTGGTAAAGCAACTACACGCTTAATGTAATCAACTGACTCATCACGTGGATAACGGAAGACCACAACATCACCCCGCTTTGGGGTACCAAGATCAACGACTTTTTGGTTGATCACAGGCAGACGAATTCCGTAGGTAAATTTATTGACCAAGATGAAATCGCCAATTTGCAAGGTTGGAATCATGGAGCCCGACGGAATCTTAAAGGGCTCAACAATAAAAGAGCGTAGAACAAATACTGCGCAAATGACTGGAAAGAAACCTGCGGTGTATTCCAACCACAATGGCATCCGCTCAATACCAGCAAAGCGCCTTTGTGGTGCAAAGTAAAACTTATCAGCAGCATACGCAACACCGGTGACAATTACCAAGATCAACAAAATAAGAGCAAAGTTCATTAGTCTTCTACCTGCAAAATAGCCAAGAAGGCTTCTTGTGGAATCTCTACATTACCCACTTGTTTCATGCGCTTCTTACCCTCTTTTTGTTTCTCTAACAGCTTACGTTTACGAGAGATGTCACCACCATAGCATTTAGCTAAGACATTTTTACGCAAAGCTTTGACATTTTCCCGCGCAACAATATTGCTACCAATCGCCGCCTGAATCGCCACATCAAACATTTGTCGCGGAATAATGCCGCGCATCTTAGACACTACCTCACGACCTCGGTGTTGACTATTGCTCCTATGGACAATAACGGACAGAGCGTCCACCCGATCGCCGTTAATCAAAATATCTACTTTGACCACATCAGCTGGGCGATATTCCTTGAACTCGTAATCCATTGAGGCATAGCCGCGAGAGATCGATTTCAGACGATCAAAAAAGTCCATCACAATCTCTGCCATTGGCAATTCATAAGTCAACTGCACTTGGCGACCTAAATAATTCATGCCCGTCTGAATACCGCGCTTACCAACACATAGGGTAATTATGGACCCCACATACTCTTGAGGCATGTAGAGGTTGACCGTCACAATCGGCTCCATGATGGTCTCAACCTTGCTGGTCTCAGGCAGCTTTGATGGGTTATCCACCATCAAGATCGTGCCATCAGATTGCTGTACTTGATACACCACGGTTGGCGCGGTAGTAATCAAGTTCATACCGTACTGGCGCTCTAAACGTTCTTGCACAATTTCCATGTGCAGCAAACCTAGGAAGCCGCAACGGAACCCAAAACCAAGCGCCTGTGAAACCTCAGGCTCATATAAGAGGGACGCATCATTGAGTTTTAACTTCTCAAGAGATTCGCGGAGCTGATCGTATTCACTAGCTTCTACTGGATATAAACCAGCGAATACCTGAGACTTCACTTCTTTAAATCCAGGTAAAGGACTAGATGCAGGTGTGCGCCCTTGTTGTCCGACAGTATGTGTAACGGTGTCACCTACTTTTGCAGCTTTTAATTCTTTAATGCCAGCGATGATAAAACCTACTTGACCAGCACTTAACTCTGGGCGATCGACTGACTTTGGACTAAAGACGCCAACGTGCTCAACTAAGTGAGTCGAGCCGTTAGCCATCAAAGTAATTTTGTCCTTGGGTTTGAGAGTGCCGTTCACAACGCGAACTAACATCACCACGCCAACATAGTTATCAAACCAAGAATCAATAATGAGGCACTGCAAGGGTGCACTTGCATCGCCTTTAGGTGGTGGTACACGTCGAATCATTTCTTCAATGACTTCGTGTACACCTAAGCCTGTTTTAGCAGAACAAGTTGCCGCATCTGTCGCGTCAATGCCAATCACATCTTCAATTTCTTGAATAGCACGTTCAGGATCAGCTTGTGGCAAATCAATCTTATTGAGCACAGGAACCACTTCAACCCCAAGCTCGATTGCGGTGTAACAATTTGCTACCGTTTGCGCCTCAACACCTTGACTGGCATCCACCACTAATAGAGCGCCTTCACAAGCTGATAAAGAACGACTGACTTCATAAGAAAAGTCGACGTGCCCAGGGGTATCAATCAGGTTGAGGTTATAAATTTTGCCGTCTTTGGCTTTGTAATTCAGGGCAGCAGTTTGTGCCTTAATTGTGATGCCGCGCTCACGTTCGATATCCATCGAATCAAGAACCTGGGCTTCCATTTCACGATCAGAAAGACCGCCACAAAGTTGAATAATGCGGTCCGCAAGCGTAGATTTGCCGTGATCAATGTGGGCGATGATAGAAAAATTGCGGATTAAATCCATAGCGTCTTAAAAGCTCATTCAAAAAACGCCTTGTCAGAACGCACCACAATGATGCGCTGCAAAAAGTCGTCTTAGAGGGATTGTAATGGGTGGCGCCCATAGAGCGCCAAACCCCTTTTTTTAGCCTAAAAAGGGCTTATTTTGGTCTTACTGGGATGACTAAGGTGCTGTCTGCGCGACGAATAAAGACTGGAACTGACTTATTAGCATCCAGACCCTTAACTAGGCTCTCAAACTGCTTTACACCAGTTATATCGGCATCCCCGATGCGAATAATGACATCCCCCGGGCGAATTCCCACTTTTGCCAAAGCACCCTCGCCAAGAGCAGCAACTTCAATACCCCCTTTAACGTTGAGCTCTTTCTTCTTGGCATCAGATAGCTCAGTCACTACCAGACCTAAAGTATTTGTACCGGAAATATTCGGTGCTGGGGCATCAGCCTTCTTGGCAGCAGTTTGAGTCGATTCGCTATCGCCAACGTTCACTGTTAAATCTCGAGTAGCACCCTTACGCCAAACTTGCACAGTTGCGCTTGTTCCTGGTTTTGTGTCACCAACCAAACGCGGTAGATCGGTTGATTTAGGAATTTCACGACCATTAAAACTCAGAATGACGTCGCCAGCTTCGATTCCACCAATTGCTGCTGGACCACCTGGATCAACATTACGAACATAAGCACCACGTGGTTTACCCAAACCTAAGCTCTCTGCAACTTCTTTAGTCATCTCCCCTAACGCAACACCAATTCGACCACGAGTCATTTTTCCGTTGGTGCGCAATTGATCGGCTACACGCATCGCTTCATCAATCGGAATTGCAAAAGAGATACCCATGTAACCACCAGAGCGGCTAAAAATTTGGGAATTAATACCAATCGCTTGTCCCGCAGTATTCAAAAGTGGGCCCCCTGAGTTTCCTGGATTGACCGCAACGTCGGTTTGGATAAAAGGCAAATAGTCGCCAGTGTCACGGCTTTTCGCAGAAACAATACCTGCAGTCACAGTATTCTCAAGACCAAAAGGTGAGCCAATCGCTAGTACCCACTCGCCTACTCTTAGCTTTGAAGAATCGCCTAATGGCAATTTTGGTAAGTCGCGTGCTTCAATTTTTACCACCGCTACGTCAGTACGTTTATCCAAACCTAATAACTTCGCTTTGAACTCGCGCTTATCTGTTAAGGTCACATAAATAGTAGTAGCGCCCTCAACTACGTGTGCATTAGTCAAAATCAAGCCGTTAGATTCAATAATGAAACCAGAGCCCACTCCGCGATCTGCTTCTTGTGGCTTACCTGGATTAGGTTGAGCCTGTTTAGGATTATTGGGTATGCCTGGAATAGGAACGCCAAAGAAACGGCGAAAGAATTCCGCTTGATCTTCAGGCATTCCTGGTATGCCGCCCTGGGCCTGTTGAACAACCACTTTTTCAGTCGTTCGAATATTGACCACTGCTGGACTCGCTTTTTCAACCAACTCAGCAAAATCAGGAATAGTGACCCGCGGATTTTGCGCTGAGGCAAGTGGAATAAAAGAAAATTGACCGAGGCTCATAACAGCCAATAGCGCAATAAAATACTTTTTCATGATGCTTAGCCTACTTGGTAAAAACCAAAAAATGGAGATAAGTAGAATATTAGGGCAACTTGCCAAAAATCAAGGTGCCGTTAGTACCACCAAAGCCAAAGTTGTTTTTGACCGCGTGGTCGATCTTCACATCCCTAGCGGTATTAGCGCAATAGTCCAAGTCACACTCAGGGTCTTGGTTGAAGATATTGATGGTAGGTGGGGATTTTTGATTATGCAGGGCCAAAATAGTGAAAACAGACTCCAAGCCACCGGCACCGCCCAAAAGGTGGCCAGTCATTGACTTCGTTGAGTTAATTAAAACCTTTTTAGCTTGATCGCCCAAAGCCGCTTTGATGGCATCAGTTTCATTCTTATCGCCCAGCGGGGTTGAAGTGCCGTGAGCATTGAGATACTGAATTTGGTCAGGATTTAAATTGGCATCGCGCATGGCATTAACCATACAGCGGCGTGGACCATCCATATTAGGCGCAGTCATGTGATACGCATCACCACTCATACCAAAGCCCAGTAGTTCGCAATAAATCTTGGCGCCACGGGCTTTTGCATGCTCATATTCTTCGAGAACTACAACCCCAGCACCCTCACCCAAGACAAAACCGTCACGGTCTTTATCCCAAGGACGTGATGCTGTAGCTGGATCATCGTTACGAGTTGAAAGTGCCCTTGCTGAAGCAAAGCCACCAACACCTAAAGCAGAAATAGTGGATTCAGCACCACCAGCAAGCATGACATCAGCATCTCCATACTGAATTAAGCGCGCAGCTAAACCAATGCTATGCAAACCTGTAGTGCATGCCGTGACTGCAGCGACGTTAGGACCTTTTAGGCCAAACAAAATACTCAAGTGACCAGAAATCATATTAATGATTGAGCCCGGCACAAAAAATGGGGAAATACGACGGGGCCCGCGAGCCAATAACTCAGCCCCAGTTCCCTCAATCATCGGTAAGCCACCGATACCTGAGCCCACCATTACGCCTACGCGCTCGGCATTTTCCTCAGTAATCTCTAGGCCACTGTCCCGAATAGCTTGCGTGCCAGCAGCAATGCCGTAATGGATAAAAGTATCCATATGGCGCGCTTCTTTGGCAGAAACATATTCTTCAACGTTGAAATCTTTCACCTCTCCAGCGAAATGAACGCTTAGCGGAGCATGGTCGAATTTGGTGATCGTAGCAATGCCTGATTTGCCCGCAAGCAAATTAGACCAAGCTACATCAACTGAATTACCAACAGGTGAGATGAGGCCAAGGCCGGTGACTACTACCCGGCGTCGGCCATTTGATGCTGACACAGTAATACCTTGGCTAGGGAATTAACCCTGAGCTTTTGATTTAGCGAAGTCGATCGCGAGCTGAACTGTGGTGATTTTTTCGGCTTCCTCATCAGGAATTTCGATGCCGAATTCATCTTCCAGAGCCATTACCAGCTCAACAGTGTCAAGAGAGTCAGCGCCCAGGTCGTTCACGAAAGAAGATTCATTTTTGATATCTCCTTCTGCGACGCCCAATTGCTCAGCGACGATTTTCTTGACGCGTTGTTCGATGTTATCCATTAAGTCCCCCAGGGGTTGTAAAAAAACGATTAAAGAATTTTATCAGCTTGGCAGAGTAATTTAGCAAATCCGCCAAAAATTGATGAAATCCTTGCTTTTGTCTTAGGCTAAATATAGGCCGCCATTGACGTGTAGGGTATTACCCGTGATATATCCAGCCGCTGGAGAGGCCAAAAATGCCACTGCCTGAGCCACATCCTCTGGGCTACCTAAGCGCGCCAAAGGAATGTTCACTTTTAGGGCATTTTGCTGCTCTTCGCTCAAAGCGCGGGTCATATCAGTATCAATAAATCCAGGGGCTACACAATTCACGGTGATATTACGGCTACCGATTTCACGAGCCAAGGCGCGTGTCATGCCAGAAACCCCTGCTTTTGCAGCAGCATAATTTACCTGCCCGGCATTACCCATGTGACCAACGATAGAGGTGATATTAATAATGCGGCCACTACGTGCTTTCATCATCGGACGCAAAACGGCTTGAGATAGGCGAAATACTGAACTCAAGTTGGTATCAATCACATCAGTCCATTCTTCAGACTTCATACGTATGGATAAATTATCGCGGGTAATACCCGCGTTATTCACCAAAATACTAATACCGCCATAATCTTTCACAATCTGATCAATGATTGCTTCGCAAGCATTTGGTGTAGTGACATTCAATACCAAACCGCAACCACCAGAAGACTTTAAACGCTCATCAATTGCTTTAGCACCATCGGCAGAAGTTGCAGTACCAATGACCTTAGCACCACACTTGGCCAATTCATCTGCTATCGCTTGACCAATGCCACGCGATGCCCCTGTTACAAGAGCAATTTGTCCGCTTAAGTCGAGGTTCATATCTGTCTTTCGCTGTATCAATTTATGCTGATAGGAATACTTATTTTAAATTAGCCAAGACATCTTTTAGGCTAGCCTCATCAAATACCGGCATGCCAGTCACCTGATCATTGATTCGCTTAGTCAGGCCTGCTAGCACCTTACCAGGGCCGCACTCTACTACTTGAGTAACCCCCATACCCGCCATCGCTTGAATGGTTTCTTGCCAGCGCACTGGCTTAGCGGCTTGTCGCACTAAGGCATCTTTAATCGCACTGGGATCATTCAAAATTTGAACATCAACGTTATTGATCACAGAGATTGTTGGTACTTTAAATTCAATATTGGCTAAGTAGTCTTTAAGTTTTTCGGAAGCAGGTTGCAATAAAGAAGAGTGGAATGGTGCAGATACTGGCAAAGGTAAGGCACGTTTAGCGCCCGCAGCTTTGAGTAACTCACAAGTTTTAGTGACGGCATCGCTGGCACCAGCAATGACTACTTGACCAGGTGCATTAAAGTTCACAGCTTCAACGACACCAGCAGATGCAGCACTAGCTTCTGCGCAGACCTGAATCACCACTGCATCATCTAAACCTAAAATCGCAGCCATACCCCCTGTCCCTACAGGAACAGCACTTTGCATAGCCTCTGCACGAAAGCGAACCAAAGGAACAGCATCTTTAAAAGAAATAACGCCAGCAGCAACTAAGGCTGAATACTCGCCTAAGCTATGACCTGCCATCACCTTTGGCGCAGGTCCACCAGCCGCCAACCAGGCACGATAAAAGGCAACTCCAGCAGTCAACATCACAGTCTGGGTATTGCTTGTTAAGGATAGTGCTTCTGCAGGGCCTTCGGCAATGAGCTTAGTGACATCTTCATCCAAAGCTTCGGAAGCTTCTTGCAATGTTGCGCGAACTTCAGGACGCTCAGAAATGGAATTGAGCATTCCTACGGATTGAGAGCCTTGACCAGGGAATACGAATGCAAATGTCATGAGAGAAATTAAAAGGTAGTAAAAAGAATTGTTTAATATTTCAGGGCAACTGCGCCCCACGCAAAGCCGCCGCCAACACCCTCTAGCAAAAGATGTTGGCCACGCTGAATTTGACCAGAACGAACACCGGTGTCTAAAGCTAATGGAATTGATGCTGCAGAAGTATTGCCGTGCTCATGCACCGTCACAATCACTTTATCCATCGACATCCCCATCTTCTTAGCAGTACCCTCCATAATGCGAATATTGGCTTGATGTGGTACTAACCAATCAATCTGCTCAGGCTTGAGATTGGCTTTTTCTAGAACCTCATGAGCTACTTGCTCTAATACTTTGACAGCCAATTTAAATACCGCTTGGCCATCCATCGTCATAAATGGGGAACCATGAACTTCGCCATTGCCGGCACGACCAGGTACACATAATATGTTGCGCTGACTACCATCAGCATGCAAAGCAGTAGCTAGAATACCGGGCTCATTCGAGGCTTCAAGCACGACAGCACCAGCACCGTCTCCAAACAAAACACAGGTAGCACGATCATTGAAATCTAAAATGCGTGAGAAAGTCTCCGCACCAATCACCAAGACTTTTTTATAGGAGCCCGTCCGAATAAATGCATCAGCCGTAGCAAGAGCATAAGTAAACCCTGCGCACACCGCTTGAACATCAAATGCGGCACAAGCAGTGTGAGCACCTAATTTATCTTGGACTACACAAGCAGTACTTGGAAAGCCACCCAAATGATCTGGTGTAGAAGTTGACAAGATGATCAAATCCAAGTCTTCTGAAGTAAGGCCAGCGCTACTTAAAGCAGCTTGTGCAGCATTCACCGCCAAATCACTAGTTAATTCATTTTCAGCAGCAAAATGACGCGCAGAAATTCCGCTGCGAGTAGTAATCCACTCATCACTCGTCTCTAAACCTGTTTTAGCAAGGCGCTCCACCAAATCTTGATTGGTTAAGCGCTGCTCTGGAAGATAACTTCCAGTCCCGGCTACCCTTGCAAAGATACTCATTCTCTTATCTCCGCTGCAAAAGCTGCAGCAATGCGATCAACCATACGATTCTTGGAAGCTTCATAAGCACGATCTAAGGCAAAACCAAATGCAAAGCGATCTGCCGATCCATGACTCTTAATGACGCAACCACGCAAACCCAACAATACAGCACCGTTATAGCGACGATGATCTACGCGCTTACGCACACGGAGCAATGGCACCATAGCGCAAAGCGCCATCAACTTGGTAAGCAAGGAGCGATTAAATTCTTCACGAATCATGCCGCTCATCATTTTTGCCAAACCTTCACTGGCTTTCAAAACGACATTCCCCACAAAGCCATCACACACCACAATATCCGTAGTGCCTTTAAAAATATCGTTACCCTCTACGTTGCCATAAAAGTTTAAATTAGTTTGGCGCAGTAATTCACTCGTTTGCTTAACAACATCATTGCCCTTAATGACTTCTTCACCAATATTGAGAAGGCCTATCGAAGGATTTGGCGTGCCATCAACAACCTGAACCATCACGCTCGCCATTTGTGCAAACTGTACAAGATGCATCGGCTCACAATCAGCGTTTGCCCCTAAATCCAGCATGGTTGTCCCGCGCCCTAATTCATTGGGAATAGCAGTTGCTATCGCTGGACGATCAACGCCATCAAGCGTTTTTAAAATGTAGCGGGAAATCGCCATCAGCGCACCAGTATTGCCAGAAGAGATGACAGCATCTGCTATACCCTCTTTTACTTGCTCGATTGCCACGCGCATTGATGAATCTTTTTTGCGACGCAAAGCGATCTCAATGGGGTCATCCATTAATACCACTTCGCTTGCGGGAATAATTTGAATGCGTTCCATGGGAACGTTTGGAGATTTACTCAGGACTTGCTTGATTAAATCAGGATCACCCACGAGGGCAATCTTCACATCAGAATGTTTTTCGAGAAAATCGCAGGCAGCAGGAACCGTAACAACGACTCCATGATCTCCCCCCATGGCATCAATAGCTAGAGTAACGCTCATAAACTCATTGATTGCTGCAAGTGATTTATTTAAGAAAAAAGCGGCTTTTTTGGGAGCCGCTTCGATCTATTTAGACTAAAAAATTAGTCGTTTTTAGTTTTAACAACTTTACGACCACGATAGTAGCCGTTTGGTGAAATGTGGTGGCGCAAATGAGCCTCACCAGTTGTGGCTTCAACAGCCGTAGCAGGTGCGGTCAAAAAGTCGTGCGCACGGTGCATGCCACGTTTGGAAGGTGATTTTTTGTTTTGTTGGACGGCCATATTGAACTCCTAAGCAAGGCAATATTCTAGCATGGAAAAGCGTCTAAATGCTTGATTTATCGACAAGGACTTCTTAAAACAACAGAGGAAAAGGAGTTTGAGTTATGAGTTTTTCTTCATATTTTTCAAGATGTTAAAGGGATTTTCCCGCTCTTCAACCCCCTCATCATCCTCTTCTATCCCAAAAACTGTGGCGTGAGGTTCACAAAAGCCCTCTGGATGCTTTGGAATCAAGGGTAAAGACAGTAAAACCTCATCCTCAATGGTCTCTAAGAGGTTGAAATGCTGGCTAGCCACTAAGGGTTCCTGCTCTTCGTCCTCAGGCGGATAAGCATCTGCCTCGGCTTCTGAGGCGACCATCACAAAGCGGCGCTTCTCATCTAAATCCACGGTGCAGTCTTGCAAACAACGCTGACAGACCAGATGCAAGCACCCTTTTAAGTCCATTTCGAGGATTTGGTGAGGCTCGCTGCCGGGTGAATCGTCAAAATGAGTCTCTATGTGCCAGGCAAAACCATCCCCCGGTTGAATGCTGGAGACCTCCTTGGCAAGCCTTGGCGTGTCGTTAATGGCCAAAAAACCAGCCCCTTGGTAGGACTGTGGAGCACAAAAATCGACCTTTTTTAAAGCACTAGGTTCGGCAGATAGCTGGACTTGAGGTAAAACTTGATTACGATTCATGGCATCAGTCTAAATCAAGGCACCCACGAAAGTCAGCAGCAATGAGTAATTTAATCCATTCACCGAAAAATCCACTTCTGATTTTGGCGTCAACATCGGTATATCGTAAAGAGCTCCTAGCGCGTTTACGTATTCCTTTTGAAGTGATCTCACCGAAGGTGGATGAAACACCACTGACTGGAGAAAGTACTCTTAAGTTAGCTTTACGCCTAGCCCATGCTAAAGCTGCAGCAGTATCTAAGGAACATCCAAATGCTTGGGTCATCGGCTCTGATCAAGTCGCAGATTTATGTGGGGCTGCCATTGGTAAGCCTGGAAATTTCGAGAGGGCCTTAGCGCAACTACAACTCATGCGTGGCCAAACAGTCACTTTTCATACAGCGCTATGCTTAATGAAAGGTGATACACAAACTACAGTAAATGTTCCTACTGAAGTGACTTTTCGCAAACTGCCTGATGATGTTTTAGAAAGTTATTTGTTAGCAGAAGAACCTTATGACTGTGCTGGTAGCGCCAAGTCGGAGGGCTTAGGTATTAACCTTTTAGAGTCGATCAAGAGCGATGATCCCACTGCTCTCATAGGTTTGCCACTGATTGCCTTAACAGGTTTATTACGTGACGCTGGCTTTCTTATTCCAGCATGACAAAGTTAGGAATCCTCTATCTCGTTCCCAATACTTTGGGTGATGATGCTCGCATCGAACAATTGCCATGGGTATTACCGAGTGAAACTATTTCTCAAGCAGCAAAACTAAAACATTGGATTGTGGAAGATGCTAAAACAGCACGCGCTTTATTAAAGGCGATCGACAGTGTTTTTCCGCTTGCTTGCGCCATTCAAGAAATGCAAATGAGTGAATGGCGTGGCGCAGCTCGCAATGCAAAGTATGGTGATGCTGTGAAACCGACTGATTTACTCAAGCCACTACTTGCTGGAAATGACATGGGTTTAATGTCCGAAGCAGGGGTTCCAGGAGTTGCCGATCCTGGCGCAGAGCTAGTCCTTGCCGCACATCAACTAGGCGCCAGAGTAAAACCTTTAGTTGGGCCAAGCTCTATTTTATTGGGCCTGATGGCTAGCGGGCTGAACGGCCAGTGCTTTGCATTTCAGGGTTACTTGCCGCAGGACAACCATGAGCGCAGCGCCAGACTCAAACAGCTTGAAATGGAATCTCGAAAACACCAGCAAACTCAAATTTGGATTGAGACACCGTATCGCAATACGGCGATGCTAATGGCTTGCTTGAGTTCTTTGGCACCACAAACTTTGCTTTGCTTAGGAGTAGATCTCAGCCTCGCATCAGAAATAGTCACCACACTCTCCGTTGCAGACTGGCGTAAGCGCTACCCAAATGAGCTTGCATGCGCCCCATTACAAAATAGGCCAACGGTATTTCTACTGTTGGCCTAATTTTTGTTACTTTAAATCGGGCGTCTTCACTAAAGCCTTACCAGCGGCAGCACCAGCCTCTGCACCAAAGCGCTTAGCAACACGCTCTGCAAAGTTTTCTTTCATGGTGTAATCCAAAATGTCTGGGGCTTTAAAGATATCGCGTGCTACAGACTCTACTGTGCCGTAACCATCTGCTAAACCAATCTTGACGGCCTGCTCGCCATTCCAAATACGGCCCGAAAATAAATCAGGCACATCTTTCAAGCGCGCGCCGCGACCTTCTTTCACCACTGCAATAAATTGCTGGTGGATTTCATCGATCATAGTCTTGACCATTTCAACTTGTTTGGGATTTTCTTTGCTGAAAGGATCGAGCATGCCCTTATTAGATCCGGAAGTAATCATGCGACGGGTCACACCTAATTTATCCATCAAGCCCGTAAAGCCAAAGCCCTCCATGATTACTCCAATTGAGCCAACCAAGCTGGCCTTATCAACCAAGATCTGATCGCCAGCGACTGCAACGTAGTAACCACCAGAGGCGCAAATATCCTCAACCACTACATAAAAAGGTTTGTTTGGATAAAGCTTACGCAAACGATGAATCTCATCATTGATCATTCCTGCTTGAACTGGAGAACCGCCCGGACTATTGATACGAAGCACAACACCGGCACTATTCTCATTTTCAAAAGCAGACAATAGTGAAGAGTTGATATCCAAGGCATTAGCCATTGAGCTAGATGAAATTTCACCTTCAAGCGTCACCATCGCAGTATGTTTTTCTGTACCCATTCCGCGCCCAGGAATATGAAAGTCAAATACGGACAAAATGACCCCAACGATGACTAGTAAAGTGAGGATACGCAAGATCGCTTTCCAGCGACGAGCCTTGCGTGTTTCTTTTAAGTTTTCTAAGAGCAGATGCTCAAGAGCTTGACGTTCCCAGTTAGGGTTTGGATTATTTTCCATCTTGATTCCTCAGTGTTGCCTATTTTCTTGCAGGTTATGTGTAAGCCATTGTGACAGTTGTGCCACATCATCCACATGCGCTAATGACTTTGAGGCCCTTAGCGTATCTGGCGGATGAGCGCCGTAGGTTACCGCAATCGCATCTACTCCAGCATTAGCCGCCATATCTAAATCATGGGTAGTGTCACCAATCATTAGCATACGACGAGTGGGGACCTGCATGGCATCGGATAACTCTAGCAACATCCCAGGATGGGGCTTTGAGAAAGATTCATCCGCTGTGCGTGTTTCATGAAAGAGATGGCCAATTTGATGGTGTTTTAGGGAGCGGTCTAAGCCTACTCTCGATTTGCCAGTAGCTACGCCTAAGAGATATTGATCTTCCCGCAGCTTTTCTAAAAGCTCCCGAATCCCCACAAATAAATCGAGCTCATGATCTTTAGCGAGATAGTGGAAACGAAAGCGGTCCGTTAATTTTGGAAAGTGCACTGGTTCAATCCAAGGAACTGCTCTGCGTAAGGAATCCTGGATTCCTAAACCAATCACTGAACTTGCTAAAGCATCATCGGGCTCTTTAAAACCTAAGTCGCGACAGGCCTGCTGAATACAGTCCACGATAGTTGGTGTGGAATCCATAATCGTTCCATCCCAATCCCACACAATGAGGTCATAACGGCGCTCGGATTTATCAACTTGACTCATTACACTTTTATTTATTCAAAGTTCTTGATCATGGCCGTAAATTCAGCCGGCAATGGTGATTCAATCCTCATCTTCTCACCAGTTCGAGGATGTGTGAAACCCGCAAGGTGAGCATGGAGATAGAGACGCTTGGACTTGATCACTTTATCTTGATCCTCAAATCCATATTTGTCATCGCCCAAGATGGCATGGCCCAGTTTCTGAAGATGTACCCGAATCTGATGGGTGCGCCCAGTTTTTAATTGGGCCTCCGCCAGAGTAATTGCAACTTCTTCACGCTTCATTGTTTTAGCAACACGCAAAGCGGTATGACTTGGTAAGCCGTCTGGGTCCACACGCACCCTGCGCTCACCATTAGCCAAGAGATATTTATGGAGTGGGTACTTAAGTTGCATTACTTGTGCGCCCTGCTCAATTTCCCCATGGGCAAGCAAGTAATAACGCTTATCAGTTTGACCTTCACGAATTTGACGATGCAGTTCTACCAAAGCACTGCGCTTTTTTGCTAGCAGCAACACGCCAGAAGTATCTCGATCCAAGCGGTGCACTAGTTCTAGGAATTTCAATTCTGGGCGGGTAATACGCAAAGTCTCAATCACTCCCAAGGCAATTCCAGATCCGCCGTGTACTGCTAAGCCAGGAGGCTTATCGACAATTAATAGAGCCTCATCCTCAAAAAGAATGGGCATTTTGTCTGAATAGCTGTGGGCCCGAGATTTAGTTTGGGCGCTATTGGCTGCTGCCATTTGCTCAGGCTCAGCAATTCTGACCGGAGGAACCCTGACTATATCTCCCTCGATAAGACGGGTAGTTGGCTCGGCCCGTTTCTTATTCACCCGCACTTCGCCTGAACGAATAATTCGGTAAACGTGACTTTTGGGTACCCCTTTGGCCCAGCGTAATAAATAGTTGTCCAAGCGTTGGCCAGCCTCTTCCGGACCAATAGTCTGCAAATGGACGGCGGGAGGGGCTACTTTTGACTTGAAGGGCTTAGGTACTGTGTCGGATTTCATGGTTTATCTCTCTTGCCGACTCAATCTGAGATGGCAAGAGACTCAACAATACCCCATTGTCATTCAACTTGTGCCGTATAATCAATGCTCCAGCCAATTTATTGGCCCGAGACGAGCCTGATTCAGGCTTGAATCGTGGAGCTTAGAGTCGCCCTTTAAAAGACTCTCGGGGTTGCCCCTCCCCCGTTGTAATGAGGCGCAGGGTTGGTGTGCCGTATGCCGCGACCCGCGATTAGAAGACAGTTTTCAGGCGCGCGCCTGCATTGATGAC
>Ga0209188_1000620_pt1 | contig 33231 bp, 49 predicted proteins | sample C_130625_EF_Meta_FD_187307 | JGI IMG/M metagenome (GOLD analysis project Ga0209188, IMG submission 187307) | Freshwater microbial communities from Lake Croche, Canada to study carbon cycling - C_130625_EF_MetaG (SPAdes) (version 2) | ecosystem: Environmental > Aquatic > Freshwater > Lake...
CTTATGCGCATTATGGAACGGCGCGCAAAACTGTTAGGCCTTGACCAACCAACACGCATACAAGCTGAGGTGATTACTTATGACGCAAACTCAATCCAAGCCGAACTTGCCAGACTTTACGCTAACACCATCACAGCAGATAGCAACGCGCCGGATGATGTGGGAGAAGATACAGGCGAGAGCGAATCAACTGCCGCCTGAAGGTGATTGGAACACTTACCTTGCCCTTGCCGGGCGTGGGTTTGGCAAGACTCGACTAGCGGCCGAATGGCTTGCTTGGAAGGCAACGCTAAACGCTGGCACTCGCTGGGCGATTGTTGCGCCGACTTTTGCTGACGCTCGCGACACTTGTGCGGAAGGGCCGAGCGGTATCGTGACTATTTTGCGCGAATACGGAAGCCTTGAAAACTACAACCGAAGCAACGGCGAGATTTTGCTCAACAATAAAACCCGAATCAAGCTTTACTCAGCGGAAGAACCTGACCGGCTTCGAGGCCCTAACTTTCACGGCGGCTGGTTTGATGAGTTGGCCGCTCAAAAAGCTGAAGCGTGGGATCAGTATCAACTCGCTTTGCGCCTTGGCACACACCCGCAAACTGTGGTCACAACAACTCCGCGCCCGATAAAGATTATCCGCGACCTGTCAAAGCGTGACGGCGTTCTTGTAGTCCGAGGCTCAACCTTTGACAACGCCGCTAACCTCGCGCCAACAGCGCTTGCAGAACTTAGGTTGCGTTACGAAGGCACACGCCTTGGCAGGCAAGAGCTTTATGGTGAAGTCATTGAAGATGCTGACGGCGCTCTATGGACTCGCGAACAGATTGAAACGGCACGGCTTGAGGAACACCCGCCGTTGGTTCGTATCGTTGTTGCTATCGACCCGGCGGTGACTTCAGGCGAACAATCTGATGAGACTGGAATCATTGTCGCCGGTGTAAGCAATGACGGCCACTATTACATTCTCGAAGATTTGACCTGTCGGCTATCGCCCGACGGCTGGGCGCGAGTAGCGGTTGACGCTTATCACAGATACCAAGCTGATCGTATCGTGGCTGAAACAAACAACGGCGGCGATATGATTGAACTTTTGTTGAAACAAGTTGACCCTAGTGTGAGTTACCGCAAGGTCACAGCAACGCGAGGCAAACTGGTTAGGGCCGAGCCGATAGCTTCGCTGTCAGAACAATATCGCCTGCATATGACAAAGCCATTCCCGATGCTCGAAGACCAAATGTGCAACTACACAATCGACTCGAAAGATAGCCCTAACAACCTTGACGCGATGGTTTGGGCGGTCACAGACTTAATGGCGAGCGCTTCAAGTATGATGGGTTTAGCAGCGTTAGCGAAGTTTTGCCCAGCTTGTCGAATGCCAGCGCCTCAAAGGGCTATGGCTTGCCCAAGTTGCGGCGCAGATTTAGGAGAGTAAATGAGTGTTGTTATCCCCAACTCGGTCACTATCGACCAAGGCGCAGACTTTTATTTGAATGTTACTTGGTTGGATCCAAACGGAACGCCTTACAACCTGACCGGTTACACCGCGACTTTTACGCTTAGACAAGATTTTGGCAAGCCGATTATTTGGACTTTGACCGAATCAAGCGGCCTGACTTTGGGCGGTTCAGCTGGAACGATTGTCATTCACGCGACTAGCGCTCAGACTTCACAGCCTGAAGGTTCGTATGTTGCTGAGCTTATGGTGGCTAACGGCTCGGTCAAGACTTCTCTAATCAAGGGCCACATTGTTTTGAAAGCGAAGGTTGCTCCGTAATGGCTGACTCGATTATTGTTCAACCGATTGTTCCTACGATTACTGTCAGCGGTGTAGGCCCGCAAGGGTTGAAGGGTGACACAGGAAGCACCGGCGCGACTGGCGCAACAGGGCCAAAAGGTGACACCGGGGCAGGCGTTCCAACAGGCGGAACAACTGGGCAGATTCTTTCGAAGATTGACGGCACGAACTACAACACTCAATGGATTGCTACGCCCGCAACTGGCGTGACTTCAATCACCGCAGGGTCAGGTTTGACTGGCGGAACGATTACTAGCTCAGGCACTATCGCTGTTGACACTTCGGTTATTGTTGCCACTTCGCAAAAGGCCGCCGCTAATGGCGTGGCTACACTTGACGGCTCAGGGCTAATCCCACAAAATCAACTGCCAGCGGTTGCTATCACTAACACTTTTGTTGTCGCTACTCAGGCGGCTATGTTGGCGTTGACCGCGCAAGAGGGCGATGTTGCTGTTCGCACCGATGTTAGTAAGTCATTCATTTTGACTGCTGTTCCTGCTTCAACTTTAGGCAACTGGCAAGAGTTGTTGACCCCGGCTCAGGGTGTTACTTCGATTGCGACAACCTCACCGCTCACCGGCGGGACAATCACTTCGACTGGAACGCTTGGGCTGGATCAAAGCTTGTTGGCTATTGCTAACACACAGGTTAGTGGGCTTGGCACGGCTTCGACTAAAGACATTCCTGCGACTGGTAACGCTTCGGCAACGCAAGTGGTTTACGGGTCAGACACGCGCCTAAGTGATTCGCGCACACCTTCAGGTTCAGCCGGTGGCGATTTGACTGGCACTTACCCTAACCCTACTTTGGCGGCTACAGCGGTTACGGCTGGAAGCTACACCAACACTAACTTGACTGTTGACGCTAAGGGCAGGATTACGGCGGCGAGCAATGGCTCAGGTGGCGGTGTTTCTTTGACACCTTCAGCAACACAAACGATTGTTGCGCAGAACGCTACAACTACACCGCTGATTGTTAAGGGTGCGGCGACACCTTCAGTAAACCTTTTTCAAGTTAGCGACTCGGCAAATACTGAATTGTTATCGGTTAGATCAAACGGACAAGTTTTTGCTAACAGCCAATTAGCAGCAGGTGGAACATCACTTTTTATTGGAAAAGCCACTTTTAATTCCAACTTAACAACAGTAATTGGAACTGCAGGTGTTGATTCAACACAAACAGCACTTGCCGTTAAAGGTAATTATGATTTTACAAATAGCATTGCCGCAACGAATGTGCAGGAATGGAAGGATTACAACGGCAATACTGTAACGACCCTTGACCAATCAGGCAATATTGGTGCTAACACTTTCGTAAAATCTGGTGGTAGTGCTACTCAATACTTGATGGCCAATGGTTCGACAACTCCAAGCACTTTTTTGCCGTGGACTACGGGCGCATACTACGCAACTTCAAGCGCAAAATCTCTATCTGCTTCAACAGCAAACACCTTGGGCGTGACACCGATTTATGTGCCTAACACTATTACGGCCACAAGTTTGTCGATACAATGCACGGCTTTCACAACTGCTGGACTTGTGAGAATGGGTATTTACAACAGCGGTTCGAACGGCCAACCAAGCACTTTGTTGTTGGATGCTGGAACAGTTAACGTTACAAGTATTGCCACTTTTAGCATAACCATAAGTCGAAGTCTTGCGCCCGGTTGGTATTGGTTGGCAGCCGTTCAAACAACTGGAAGCTTCAACTATGTTTGTTGCACAAACGCAGGCACTCAACAGACTTCGCCAAATGTGTTTACCCAACGAGTTAGTGCTACTGGAACTGTAATCAATATGTGGTATGTCACAGGTGTTTCAGGTGCTTTACCTTCAACGCCAACTTGGTTAACTGGAACTGGAACTACTGTTCCTTGCCCACAGATTGGAACATAATGCAAATAATCACTTATGGCATTGGCGGTTACTGCGAGAAATGCGACCCTAGCCACGACCACCCACTCAACAACCTAATCAGTATCGAAGAAATACCAGACGAAGAGTTAGGCTAAGACAATGGGATTACTAGACAACCTTGCTAACGCGCTCGCCAGCCGTATAGTCAAAGCTCAACCGATTGCGCCGGAAACTGTGAACCTGCCACGCGAACAAAATGTTGGAAGCATTCCCTTTGCTCCGGGTGTTGCGCTTATGCCCCAAGCAATCAACACGCCACGCCTTGACGGAACTGGCAGAGCTGACCCTAGACAATGGGAGTATGAGGTTGCTCAAAACATAAATGTAACCTCGAACCGCCTAATACCCTTCAAGACTTTGCGGGCGGCCGCCGATCAGATTGACATTTTGCGCCGGTGTATCGAAGTGAAAAAGCGCAAACTTATCGGGTTGGAATGGGACATTACCCTTAGCCCTGACGCTATTGAGAAGGTTTCGCGCGAGCTTGGAGTTTCGCCTTTGGCGGCGCAACAGATAGCTAAAGAGAAATACAACGATGAGATTTCTAGGCTGAAAGAGTTTTGGAAGAACCCAGACCCGAGCAATGGTTTGACTTGGCACGACTGGTTGTCGATGGTGCTTGAGGATAGCAATGTGATTGACGCGGTTGCGGTTTGGCCTCAATCGAATGTGCGCGGTGACCTCAAAGGTTTGCAGGTGTTGGATGGTTCAACAATCAAGCCGCTAATCAACGAGCGCGGTATGCGCCCTGAAGCTCCGCACCCGGCTTATCAACAAATCCTTTATGGTTTCCCGCGTAATGAGTTTGCGGCCGCGACTGTTACCGAAGCAACCGATGGGGATTTTAGTGCCGATGAGTTGGCTTATTTTGTGCGCAACAAGCGTTCGTTTTCGACTTGGGGTTACTCGCCGGTGGAGCGTTCACTATCGTTAGCTTCGATTTACCTAATGCGCCAGCAATGGATTAGGGCTGAATATACTGACGGCGTTTTGCCTGAGTTGATGTTTAAGACTGGCGCTGATTTTACTGCCGATCAGAAACGCGCTTGGGAGGCTGTGTTCAATGATGACTTAGCCGGTCAGACTGAGCAACGACACCGCGCAACTATTTTGCCTAACGGCTTTGACCCTGTGATTGTTGAAGGGTATGCGGAGAAGCTCAACAATATGGTGTTGGATGATTTCTTCATTACTTCTATTTGCGGGCATTTCGATGTTCAACCTTCTGAAATCGGGATGATGCCTAAGAGTGGTTTGGGTGGTGCTGGATTGCACGAAGGTCAGGCCGCTAACGCTCATATGATTGGCACTAGTCCTGACGCGGTTTGGTTGGCTGGGATTGTCAATCAGTTGTCTTATTCGTTTGCTGGTATGCCACGCGAGTTAGAGTTTAGGTTCATTGGTGGCGGGCGCAACGATGTTTTGGCTCAAGCTCAAGCTGACCAGATTTTGCTGTCAAGCGGCATAAAGTCTAGGAACGAAGCGCGCGCCGATCGCGGGTTGTCTTTGTTGGCGGCTGAGGAAGCTGACCTAACAACGATTATCACAACTAACGGCTCTTGGTTTGTGACCGAGGATGGACTGGTTGACTTTACTGGCGGAATGATTGACGCGGTGGCCGAAGGTGAAGCTGGTGTTGCGCCGGGTGAGGTTGCTCAAGAGCCTGTGACTGTTGACGCTGAGCAGGCTGAGTTTGATTCTTTAGCGATTGACGAAGCTAAAAAGTTTGTGCGTTGGCTAAAAAAGTCGCCGACTCGGGCGTTTGATTTTGAGGTTATGCCTAAAACTTATGCCGATGTTTTGAACAAGTTTGTTGAGGTTCAAGACTTTGAGGGTGCGAAACTTTATGCAGAGTTTTTTATTAGATGAAGTCTTTAGTCGCAACGCTTGATGGGGTGCTTGCGCGACAGGCGGCGAGGCTTGCTGACGATGTGCGGCTTGGGCTTCGTGCTTCGCTTGACTCGCAAGAGGTGGCTAGGTTGTGGGCTGAAACTTTTGCTGGCGTTGAAAGCGTGACTACTCAAGAGGCTAGGGCTTGGGCGAGAACACATTTGCGAGTTGATGACTCAAGATTGTCTAAGGCGCTTGACAAGGTTTATGGGGTTGGCGGTGCTTTAGGTTATGACGCTTCGTTAGCTTTTTATGCTAAGGCTGGTTTGCGTAAAGCGATTGACCCTAAAAAAGTTGCTAACTCATTGAACATTAACTGGGGCAAATGGCAGGCTGGTTCGATGGCGGCCGCAATGATTGCTAACCCGAAGGGTGGGTTTGCTCGGTTGTTGAAGCGCAAAACAACTACGCTCAACGGCTTGAATGAAACAACATTGGACAGGGTTGGCACGGCGCTTAGTGCGAGCTTGGCTTTGGGTTTAGCTGATGAGGCGGTGGCGGCCGCTATCGCTGATGTGATTGGATCTGCGGAACGCGCGTTGACGATTGCAACAACTGAGATGAACTCTGCGATGTCGATGGCTTCGATGGACAACTATACCGAGCTGGGCGTTGAGCAGGTTGAATGGCTTGGGCTTGAGGCTTGCGACATTTGTCAACCTAACATTGACCAAGGGCCGATTCCGTTAGGGTCAGAGTTTGATTCAGGTGACACCGAGCCGCCGGGTCATTCCAATTGTCGCTGTTCAATCTTGCCTGTTGTTGATGGCGCAACGGATTCTAACCTAGAGCTTTTTTAGGCGTGGGTTATGATTATTGGGTTAGCAAAATAGCTTAGGAGTTCTAATGGCTTTGGTTCACATAAACGCGACTGTTGGCACGGCTGTCACGAAAGTTTTGACTATCCCTGTTGGCTTGGCTAACCCGATTGCGGTTCAGTTTCAGAACCTTGATTCGGCGGCTGTGTTTATTGGTGACGCAACTGTGACAACTTCAGGTGCGACTCGCGGACATTCAATCGCGGCGGCTGCAACTTTTCAGTTGTGGCTTAGCGGTGGCGATGTTGTTTGGGCTATCTCAGCGGCCGGCACAACAACTGGCGCGCTTGTTGTTACTTATTCGGGTATTTAGGGAGTTAGTAAATGGCTGAACTTGGTTTTGGTTATGCTCAAATCACTAAAAGTGATGAGCAACCTGATGGCACGATGTTTGTTTATGGCAAAGCAACCGATGAAAGCATTGACGCTGACTTGCAGATTGTGGACAACGCTTGGATGAAAACTGCGATGCCTGAATGGATGATGGCTGGCGGTAACATTCGCGAACAACACTCAAGTATTGCGGCTGGCGTTGCGACTGATCTTGAGGAGAAGGCTGACGGCTTTTACATTCGCGCTCACGTGGTTGACCCTACTTCGGTGTTGAAAGTGAAGCACGGCGTTCTAAAAGGTTTCTCGATTGGTGTTCGTGGCGCGCGAGTTGTGCGTGATGAGAAGGCTATTGGTGGCAGGATTGTGGGTGGAACTGTTGTCGAAGTTAGCTTGGTGGACAGGCCCGCAAACCCTAACGCTAAACTAATGTTGGCTAAAGCCGATGAACTAGGAAAGTTGATTGCTGTGAATGTTGAAATCCCAAGCCCTGCGGATGTGTTCAAAAATGATGCGCCGGTCGAAACTGTGGAAACTGTTGAAGCTGTTGAGGTTGTTGAAACTGAAATCGTTGAGGCTGTTGAGGCTGTTGAGGCTGAGCCGGTTGTTGAAGAAACACCTGCTGACCCTGCGGCTGAAATCGTTGAGGCGGCTAAGTCTCTGATTGCAACTCTAAACAAATACGATGCTGTTGCTTATCAGGCGGCCATTAGCGCTGTTGCTGATTTGATTATTGTTGAAGCTACTGAAATGAAAGCTGGCTCTGATGAGGTTGCCAGCTTGACTAACTTGCTTTGCGCGGCTCACGCTCTAACCGAATGGTATGAGGGCGAAGTTGCTGAGGGCGAAGTTGCGGGCGTTATGCCTGAAGCCGAAGAGGAAGAAATCTATTTGGCTGATAAAAGTCTGACACTCAACCCTGAACAGGTTGAAAGTGTTTTGAATAAAGCGATTGACGCGGCGAAGGTTGCTGTCAGCTCTGAGATGGACTTGCTAAAGTCGGCGCTTGAGGCCGAGGTTGCAAAGTCTGTGGAGTTGCAAGCCGAGCTTGAAGTTGCTTTGTCTAAAGCTGTCAGCGGTGGCCCGGCTCGAATGAACTTGACCACTCCAAACGAAAACTCAAACCTGTTGGCTAAGGCCGCAGATTACCGAGCCAAAGCTAATAACCCTGCCGTTACCGATCGCGCCCTGAAAAAGGGTTGGATTGAAATCGCTGAGGGTCTTGAGGCTGAGGCACGAAAGGAAAAGAAATGACTGTTCCAGTAATGGAAATGTTTGCCGATGCAGGCACACCGGCTAAGGCCGCTGCTCGCTTTGACGAATTCACCGAGGCTCTAAACAAGAGCTTCTCAAACCCGGGTTCAACTCCGGGTGTATCGCCAGCTCCACAGGTTGACGCTGTTTCGACTTTGCAGGCTCTTGCCGCTAACAAGTCTTTTTCAGCTGACACTCTTTCAGCCCTAAACAACGCTCTTGCTGTGCAGATGGATGCGCAACAGAACATTGTGAAGGACATTGGTTTGACTTCGCCTCTAAGCTCAGGTTTTGCCGCCTACGACTTGGAAGCACCTGCCAAGCTTCTAACCCCGCGCCCAACTCCTCTTCGCAACAAGATTGTTCGCAAAAAGGGTGTTGGAACTGCTCACCGCACAAAGGTTATTTCTGGTTTCACCGGAACTGGCACAGGTGGACAGGCTGACATCAACGCTTTTCAAGCTGAAGGTTCAACCAACAGCTTCGGTTCGCTATCGCTTCAGCGTGGTAAAAAGATTAGCTACACCGCTTACGACCAGACCTTCAATTATGCAACCTATGGTTTGTCTGACACAGTAAGCTTTGACGCTAACTTCTCAGGTCTTGGTTTCCAAGACTTGCGCCAGCTATCAGCTCAGTCGACCCTTTACGCAACGATGTTGTTTGAAGAGAAGGCTTTCCTATACGGCCGTTCAACTGCTGTTGGCGCTCCGACTATCACCCTAACCGCTCGCGCAAAAGCTGGTTCTGAAGTTGCTCTTCCTGCTTCAGCAATCTATGTTTATGCTTCGAGCGATGCAGGTCTATTCGGTGAGTCAGTTGCTTCAAGCGTTCAGACTGTAACCCCTACTTCGGGTCAGGTTGTTGATGTTACTATTTCAGCTGCAATCACCGGCGCTGTTGGTTACAACATTTACGCTGGCGCTTCGACTGGTGTTGCTAACGCTTACTACCAAGGCCGCACAGGTTCACAGACCTTCACCTTGACTGGAACGATTGCGACTACTGGCGCAACAGCTCCAGCCGCTGACACTTCGGCAATGGCTAACAGCTTTGACGGAATCATCCCGCAGATTTTTGCAGGTGGCGGTCAGGTGAACAACATCAACGGAACATTCTCAACCACTAACCCCGGTTCAGAGTTCCAGACTGTGTTCGCTAATGGTTACCAAGCTGTAAAAGCTGACTATGACGAAATCTGGATGAACGGCTCAGACCGCAAACAGCTTTCTGACGCTATCAAGTCGAACGGCGCTAACAGCGCTTACAAGATCAACTTGTCGCAGAATGAAGTTGGTGGCTACATTGGTGGCGCTGTTGTTGGTTCGATTGTGAACGAAATCACAGGCAAGAATGTTCCACTCGAGGTTCACCCTTGGTTGGAGCAGGGAACTGCTTTGCCTTTGTCTTATACCCTTCCTCTACCTGACTCTCAGATTTCTGAGACTTGGGCTTGGGTTGGGCCACAGGACTACCTAGGTCAGTCTTGGCCTGTAATCCAGCAGAGCTACGACTACTCAACGTATGTTCGTGGAACTCTTGTTGGTTACGCTCCGACTTACAACGCTTTGGTTACTGGTATCAAAGCTGCCTAATCGGGTTCGTGAAGGGTGGGGTGGCTTCGGTTGCCTCACCCTTTGCACTTTTTGAAGGGATGAAAAATGGCTAGAGTTTTTGGGCCGAGTGGTGTTGTTGGTATTGATGTTAAAACTGATCGCGGGACTCGGACTTATGACGCTGATAAAAAAGGTTTCATAAACATAACTAACGCTAATGATTTAAAGCAGGCTTTGTCTGAAGGGTTTACGAAGGTTGCTGATTATTCGGGCGTTGGTGCGGTGGGGTATCCTTGCCCTTGTGGTTTCAATTCGGTGTTTCGTAAATGTTCTAAGTGTGGGCAGGTCAACTAAATGAGTAACGCGTATTCGCCGGCAACGCAACAAGTGTCTAAGCCTTACATTACGCTTGACACTTTCAAGCAAGCTCCGACTGCGCTTGACTATACGAACTTAGTTGTTGGCGGTAATCAGGCCGCGCAGGATGCCGAGCTGTCTAACGCTATTCTTAGGGCTTCGTCTTGGATTGACCAATACTGCGAGCAGGTTATTGGTGCGACTGTTGACACCGAGCAAATGCGCGCGCGTATCAACCGCGATGGTCAACTGATTTTGCACCCGAAAAGTTATCCGATTGTGGCGTTGACTTCTCTGAAGGTTGGCTACAATCAGCAAAGCTTGACGGCTGTGCCTGACTGTTCTGTGGCTTGGTTGGAAGACCAGCAGATTGTGTTCCCTTATGCGAACGCTAACTTGACTTGGAGTAATCAGGGCGCGCTTAGTTTTGCGGCTGGTTCGACTGCGGGTAACAGGGTTTATTGTCAATACAGCTATGTGAACGGCTATGCGATTACAACCACGGCGAGCGCGTTGACCGCCGGTGCGACTTCTCTGACTTTGGTTGATGCTACTGGTTTGTTGCCGGGTTCGACTTTTACTTTGTTTGATGGTGAGTTGACTGAGCGCGTGACTGTTGCCAGCTCTTATACTTTCGGATCTGCGACTGTGCCGCTTACTTCGCCTTTAGTCAACTCGCACCTTGCGGGGATTTCGGCGAGCGCTTTGCCTGCCGCGATTCAAGAGGCTTGCATTTTGGCAACGGCTAGTTATTTGAAGGTGCGCGGAGATTCGGCTTTGGTTATGGGAATGGGTAACCGCGTGGGTTCTTCGGTTGGTTTTACAAGTTTGCAAGGCCCCGATATGGAACACGCTAAAGAGCTGTTGAAGCCGTTTAGGGTTATTCGATGAGTAGAGCTGAGGTTCGCGAGGCTGTTGTTGGTTACATTCGTGACGCGGCTATTCCTAACCTGAATAAGATTCATACTACTTTTCCGAAGCTTGCTCAGTTGCAAGAGAACGCGGTGGCGGGTCAGTTGTTTAGGGCGGCCGCTGTGGTTTACATTATGGGCGAAAGCGAGTCGCGTATTGCGGTTGGTGGGGCAAGCTCCGGTTGGAAGCGCATTGATTATGATGTTGACTTGCAACTTTTTACTGAGGGTTTTTATCCTAAAGCCGAAGACACGATGAACGATTTTGATACGCTGGTTGACGCTGTGAAAGACCGCCTGCGCTCTGGCGGACACCGGTTGGGCAAGTCTGACGGCTCGGTGATTTGGGAGGCTGCTGAAGGCTCTGGCTCGGTTTCGGTGACTTATGGCGAACCGACTATGAACGACTTCGGCGTTGTAAACGGGTGGGTTAGTATTGTTTTTAGAGTTACACAAATGATTCAGGCATAGGAGAAGCAATGGCTATTTTTGTTTTTAGTGGCGAGCAAGAGGTTGTCTTTCCGACTATCGCTGTGACCGCTCTACCGGGTGCGACTTTTGAAGCGCCAGATGACTTTGTTGCTGAGGGTGTGACGCTTGCTAAGAAGGGCAAGGCTGCGCCGATCACCGAGGTTGCAGAAATCGTGCCTGCTACTATTGAATCAATCCCTGTTGAAGAAGGAACAATCTAATGGCCGTTCAAAATACACACAGAAGTTATCTTGGAGTTGCGAAGGAAGCGACTCACGGAACAGCTGTTGCGCCGACAACTTTTATCCCTGTGGCGGTTGGCAAGCTTGCCGTTCAGGACATCATTGACCCGTTGTTCGATGAGGGCCTTCGCGGTTCTGTTGTCAAAAACTATGCTTACATTCCGGGCCGTAAGCGTTCGACTGTTGCTTGGGGTGGCCCTGTTTTTGCTGACACTTTCCCTTGGTCTGTTGCGGCGCTTCTAGGTTCTGTTGCGACTACTGGTGCGAGCGCGCCTTACACCCATACTGTTAGCCTCAAAAACTCGAGCGCAACTACTACTGATGTTCAGCCGACTTCGTTGACTGTGACCGATTTTTATGCAACGAATGTGCGCTCATACCCGGGTTGCCGCGTTAGTGATGTGAGCCTTAGCTTTACGGCTGAAGGTTTGCTTGACTACGATGTGAAAGCAACTGGTTGGTCAAGCTCAACTGTTGCAACTCCAACACCTAGCTTCTCAACTCAAGTGCCTGTGCCTACTTGGTCGGCTACTGTGAGCGTTGCGGGAACTACTGTTGCGAACGCTGTTGAGGGTTCTATCGATATGAGCCGCGACATCACTCCGGTTTATGCGGTCAACTCGACTCAAGACCCTTACTCGATTTTCTTGGGTGCGCTTCAGGTCAAGGGTAAGTTGAAGTTTATTATGGAGGCTGACGCTCAGCTGACTAACTTTATTTCAAACACTCAGCCTGCGATTGTTGTGAACTGGACTTCGGGTTCTGGCGCGAGTGCGATTCAGATTCAGGCAACGATTACTAAGGGCGCTTATACCGCGGCCGTGATTGATCGCTCGAAAGACTTTGTTGAGATTGCTATTGACCTTGAGGGTATGGGTAACACAACTGACGCTGGTTCGAGCGCTGGTTACTCTGCTATCAAGTGGGTTTTCCAGAACGCAATCGCTTCGGGCGTTTACCAATAAATCAAGCTGACAGGTCAAGGCGCTCCCTTCCAGCCTTGGCCTGTCTTTTATTTTGGAGGGGTTGAAGGGATTAGAAATGTCTAAAGAAATAAAGTTGCCTTCGGGCGCTACTGCAACAATCAAAGAGGCTGGCGAGCTTCGCCAAAAAGACCGCGACAAACTTTATCCGATTTTGAATGAAGCGACTGCTGAGGCGGCCGCTAATCTTGCTAAGACTTTGATTGCGATTTTGGTTGAGTCTTGGACTTTGGATTTGTTGCCGCCGTCTGTGAAGTTGGATTCGCTGGGTGAGTTGACTTTGCTTGATTATGATGCGCTTGAAAAGGAAGCAACGGCCCTAATGCCTGAGTTGTTTCCTGCGTTGAAAGATAGCTCAGACCCAAAAGCATAAAGCTTGACAGGCTCAAGGGTTTATTGAATGGTCACGAACGCCGCCCTGAACTTGATTACCCTGACCGAGAGTTTCGTTATTTTATGTTGGCTGAGCGGTTTGGTTGGACTCCGACTGTTGTCGATGAGCAACCAGCTGTTTTGTTAGACTGGCTTTTGGCGATTGGTCAGGTTGTGGATGAGGTGAAGTCTGTTGAGCGATGACTTCAAAATGAACATCAAGAATATGGGTGATGTTGTTAAGGGTATTACAACGGCCACCACAAAGATTGACCAAGCTGCTTTGTATGCGCTTGGAATGGTTGGCTTGTCGCTTGAGCGCAAGGTAAAACAAAACTTATTCAAGGCAACTCATCCACGCGGTGAACGCCGTTCTGTTAGAGGTGACGGCGGATTTCCCGAGAGAGTAAGTGGTAACTTAGGTCGATCAGTATTTACCGAGTTGAAACACGAACCCGGTTCTTATGTTGCTTCGGTATTTCCGACAATGGTTTATGCGCGAGCTTTGGAGCTGGGCAACCCGCGTTGGAAATCGGGCGTAAGGTATCCTTATCTAAAGCCGTCTTTTGACCAAGAGCGGCCACAGATGAATGCTTTGTTTGTTCGTAAGTTTGCTGAAAGGATGCGTTGATTATGGCTACGCCTTTAGAGCAAATGGTTATTGAAATCAAAGCTGATACTGGGAACTTACACGCTGAGATGTCTAAGGTCAAGGCGCAACTTGAGCAGGTTGGAACTACTGCTAAAAATGAGAGCAACAACGCTAAGACTTTTAGTAGCGCGCTAAAGGGTGTTGCCGCGGCCGCTGGTGCTTTATTGGCTGTGCGCGAGGTTGCAAAGTTTATTGGCGAGTCTGGCAAGGCCGCCGTTGAAGATAGTAAGTCGCAAAAACTTTTAGAGCGCCAGCTTATAGCTACTGCACACGCAACAAGTGGACAGGTCACGCAAGTTGAATCTGCGATTTCTTCTATGGAGAAAATGTCGCTTGTTGCTGACGATAACATTCGTCCGGCTTTTGCCCAGCTAACTCGCGCAACTGGTGATGTTGGCAAAGCAACTAAATTGACGGAACTTGCTTTGAATGTTTCGGCTGGCACTGGTCGAGATTTGCAAGCCGTAACTGTTGCTTTAGGCAAAGCTTATCAAGGCAATACTGGAGCGCTATCAAAACTTGGCATTCAAGTTAAGGGTGCGGCTAATCCGATGGCCGAGTTGAATAAGCAATTCAAGGGCGCGGCTGTGACGGCTGCTAATGCTGACCCTTATCAGCGCTTGGCTTATGCTATGGATAAAATTCGTGAATCGGTGGGTTTAGCTTTGTTGCCTGTGTTGCAAAAGTTTGCTCAATGGTTGTCGGATGCTGTGCCTCAGATTGAAGCTTTTTTTACCGCATTGAACGATCCGACTACTGAGTTAGGCGCACGCTTTCAAGCTCTTAGCGCTACGATTGAAGGCGCTTTTACTTTTATCACTAAAAACATAAGCACGATTATCGGCTTAGCTACAGCCTTCGGGATTGCGGCAACGGCAATAACTATTGTGCAGGGCGCGATGAGTGCTTACGCGGCTGTCACAGGTGCGGCGGCTGTGGCTCAAGGTTTGTTCGATGTTGCTATTGGTGCTTTCAACCCGGTGGCTTTGGCTATCGGTGCGGCGGTTTTGGGTGTCGCTATTGGTGGGATTGCGATTGCTGGTTACAACGCGGCTGACGCTATCAACAAAATGTCAACGGCGGCGGCTCAAGCTGATAAGGCAACAACGCTTGACCCTAGCGTGGCGATAACGGCGAGGATTACTGCGCAGACTGAGGCGGCTCAAAAGACTGGCAGGACTTTCAAAGAGATTGCGAAACTTGCTGAGGATTACAACGGCGCTATGGCTGGCACTCAGTTTGATCGCGCGAGTTGGTTGGCGGGGCATAGTCAACAAGACAAGAACATTATTTCTTATATTGCTACTCGCAAGGGTCAAATAGTTTCGGCGGCTCAAAGGGAGTTGAATCAGGCGGCGGCTAAGAATGCGCGCGAGTCTGCGGGTGTTTCTACTGATAGCAAGACTGTTGATTATGCTTCGATGATGCAAAACACTACTTTGACGAAGGCTCAAAAGGATGCGGCTAGTCAGGCTAAGGCTGATGCGAAAGCTAAAACGGCGGCGGCTAAGGCTCGCGCTAAAGAGCTGGCAGACATTGCTAAGAAACATAATGAGGACATTGCTAAACAAGAGGCTGAGTTAGCCGACAGATTGAAAACTATTGTTGGTAAGTCTTTGCAAGATTTGCGTGACGCTTTTGCTTCGGCGGCTTCGGTGAACATTGGTGAGATGTTTTCGGCGATGAAAGAGAAGGGCGATGCGAGCGCTGAAGGTTTGCTTGCTTCGTTGAAAGATAAGTTGGCGAAGATTCAACAGCTTGCTAAGGATACGGCGGCGCTCGCCGGGGCTGGGTTTAGTGAGTTGTTCATTCAGCAGGTTGTTGCTCAAGGCCCTGAGGTGGGCGATGCTATGGCGCAAAGTATTTTAGGCGCTTCAGATAAAACTAAGAAAGAGTTGAAGGATACTTTTGCGGCAACTGTGCAACTGGGAACTGGTTCGTTTATTAGCGGGTCAACTACTAACTTGACGAATGACCAACTGCTTGCTTTGGGTTCGACTACTAATGGGCAGAATGTTGTTGGTGCGAGTTCGCAGGTTACTATCAACGCGCCGGTGTCTGTGCAGACTAATGCTTCACCTGCGCAGATTGCTCAGGCTACTGCTTCGGCTATTCGGTTTGGGATTCCTTTGGGGGTTTATGCGCAATGAGTATAACTACTAACTATCAGTTTCAGTTTGGCAGTTTTGCGTTTGGATCTGGAACGCCGTTTGCGGTGTTGGATGTTGACGGCTTGGAGAGCTTTCCTGCGTTGCGTGTGCAGGATGATGATTCGGGTTATAGCGATGGAATGTTTACAGGTCACGATTTCTTTGAGGGCCGCAACATAGTTTTCACCATTCACACTTTTGCTGGTAACGGCAACTCTGCTCAGGTGAACTTCAATCTTTTGCAGACTGCGCTTATGCCTCAACAGCAAGGCACTCAGGCTTTGCAGTTTTTGTTATCGCCTACGGAAACGGCTAAGACTATTCAGGCGCGCGCTCGCGTGAACAGAACGATGGTTGATGTTGATTACACGCTGGGAATGATTCGTTCCCAATGGCAATTCTTTTGCCCTGACCCGCGTTATTTTGATGTTGACTCTACGCTGGTTCAGTTGTCACCTTCACCGATTGGTGGCCGTTCCTATTCGAAGGTTTTTAGTTATAGCTATGGTGGCGGTTCGAACCAGATTCAGACTTACACAACTAACTTGGGGCGCACTATTGCTGGCGGTGTGATTACGATTGTCGGCCCTGTGACTAACCCGAACATTGGTTCTGTGACGCAAAATAAATACTTGACTGTGAACACAACTCTTGCCAGCACGGATACTTTGCAGTTGAATTTGACTAGCAAGACTGTGACGCTGACTTCGAGCATTACCGGCGTGACCACGAATGTTAGGAACTTGCTTTCTAATGGTTCGAGCTGGTTTGACATTCAGCCGGGTTTGAATGCGCTTTACTTCACAGGCACTTCGGTTACTGTGGGAACGACTTCGGCTAGTATTACTTATAGCAACGCTTACATTTAGAAGGAAATCTAATGGCTTTAGTTACGCCTCCAAGTTGGTTACAGGCTGGCACTTATACCGCTCAGTCTGATCGCCAGAATCAGCAAGCTCTTTATTCTTCAACTGGAATCATTGGCTCGGCTTCGCTTGCGGTGACTGCTCAGGCTTCGCCTAATATGACTGTGAACATTGCGGCTGGCTGGGGTGCGATTGTTAGCGCAACTGCTAACGCTGGCGTTTATGGTGTCTATAACGATGCGACTGTTATTCAAAGCATTTCAACGGCCGATGCGACTAACCCGCGCATTGACCTAATCGTTGCGACTGTGAATGACGCTCAGTATTCGGGCGCTTTGAACAATGTGGTTTTCACTACTGTTGCGGGAACACCTGCGGCTTCACCTAGTGCGCCGGCTACGCCGACTAACTCTTTGTTGTTGGCTCGCGTTGCTGTGGCGGCGGGTGCTTCGAGTATTAGCGCGGCTAACATCACGGATTATAGAACTGCTGTTTCGACTAACTTGCTTGCATCTAATCCTGGCACCAACGAACTGCTTAATGGTGACTTTGGGATTTGGCAGCGCGGAACTTCGTTCTCTGTTACAGCGACAGGAACTTACACCGCTGACCGCTGGTTGAATGTTTTTGACGGCACGGCTGGCACTAAGACTATTTCGCAACAAGCTTTCACGCCGGGGTCAGCGCCTGTTATTGGTTACGAAAGCCCTTATTATTTGCGAGTGAATCAGACTGTTGCAGGTTCAGGTCAGACAGGTCACGGACTAACTCAACGCATTGAGGATGTTCGTTCATTAGCTGGTCAGACTGTGACCTTCTCTTTTTATGCGAAAGCGGCCGCGGCGTTCACTCGACAGATTTCGTTTACGCAAGCTTTTGGAACTGGTGGCTCTAGCACTTTGCAAGATGTTGTTACTGCTCCGTTTACTGTTGGCACAACTTGGGCGCGCTATTCGTTTACTGTGGCTATCCCTAGCATTGCTGGTAAAACTATTGGCACAGATTCTTTCTTGGAAGCTGTTATTGGTTTGCCTTTGAACTCGACTTTTACACTTGATGTTTGGGGCGTTCAGATTGAAGTTGGTTCTGTAGCAACTCGATTCAACACGGCAACAGGAAACCCTGCAAGTGAATTAGCCGCTTGTCAAAGGTATTTTCAAAGGTTTGATGTTAGCTCTGGCAACATTGGTTCTGGTGTGATTCAAACACTAACCACAACTTATGTTAGTTTGAACTTCAAAACTACTATGCGCAAAACGCCTACGCTGGGAAGTCTTTTGACTGGTAACAATGTCAAAGTTATGAACTATGTTGGCACGCAATTCGCGGTGACGGCTGTTTCTTCACAGATTAGCGGAACTAACAATATGTTGTTTTTAGCAACGACTGGAACTTTGACAGGCCCCTCGATTGCTGTGGGACAAGCAACGATGTTTTTTGTTAGCGCTGGCACGGATTACATTGAAGTTAACGCGGAGTTGTAATGTCTGAAGAAATCCCTACTTGGGCGCAAGGCCTACTGAAAGAGGTTACAACCATTAGTGAGCGTTTGCGTAATCTGGTTGATACTACTAACGCGAAGCTTGAAGATCACGAAGGGCGTTTGCGAACGCAGGAACAAACTAGCGCGCAGATTGCTTCAGCGTTGGAGCGGGTTACTCGGGTTGAAGAAAATCAAAGCGAGATTTTTAGTCGCTTGCGTGGACTTGAAAAAAGGGTTTGGCAAGTTTTGGGTGCGGTTGTTGTTATCTCGGGCGCGATTGGTGTTTGGGCTGAGTTGGTTCAGATTGGAGTTATCAAATGAGTTTTGCAGATAAGTTGGCGGGCTACGCTGGAACGCCTAGAGTCAAGTTGCCTTGGTTGAAGGGTAATCGCAATATGTTGGACTGCGCGGCGGCTGTTAGTTATGTTGCTGGGATTGAGCCACGCATTATTTCTTGCGGTGTGTTGATGGGTTACTTGAAGGGCAAGCACTCTTGGCATACAACTGGGATTCCTGTGAAGGATGACATTGTGATTATGAGTTGGTCGGAGCAAAAAGGGATGGGCAAAAACGAAGGTCACGACCACACCGGCTTTGTGCAGAAAGCTAACTCTAAAGGTGTTTGGTATACGAGCGCCGATTCGACTATGCCGACACCGGGTTTAGTGACTGCTATGCATTATGTGACTTACAAACAGATAGCTGGTTACGGAAGGATTGCTAAGTGAACAAGGCTGTTGTTGTTGAGATTCTAAAGCGTTCAGGTTGGTTGGCCGCTGGGTTGGCTTTGGCTGGCGCGGGAACTATTTTTGCGGCTCAAGGTAACACGCTTGAGGTTTTGATTGCTGTGGTTGTGACACCTTTGGTTGGTGTGTTGTCTAAGGTTGCCGCGTTGATTATTCGTGAGCGTGGCGATGTGACTTTGGCTGAGGTTGACGCAGAGTTTGACGCTACGCCGAAAGGCTAGTAATGACTATTCCAACAACTTACCGCTATCTTTTAGCGGACTTGGTGACGAATCAGATTCTTGCTGAGTTGCCTTTGACGCGAGTTAGTTTTAGCTCGGTGTTGAATGCGGCGGGTTCTTTCAATGCTTCGCTTTTGGTGACTGATTCTAGACAAACTTATTTGAACATTTGGCCTTCGACTCAGCCGGGTCGGACAGCTATTTATGTTGAACGGCAATCTGATGGTGGCACACCTGTTTTGGTTTGGGGTGGCATTATTTGGTCGAGGGAATACGATTCGACTACTCAACACATTTCGTTGAGCGCGTTGGAGTTTGAGTCTTATTTTGACCATAGGCGAGTGTTGTCACCTAACACTTCTAAAGCGCAAGTTTTTACTTCCACCGATCAGCTTACGATTGCGCGAACGCTTGTCAATAACGCTCAGATTGGGGCGGGCGCTAACATTGGGGTTTTGACTGGGACTGAAACTTCGGGTCAGTTGATTTCGAAAACTTATTACGATTCGGAACTGCGAACTGTTTTATCGGCGTTGCAGGATTTGGCTAAGTCTGCGACTGGTTTTGACTTCAAGGTTGATGTGAGTTACGACGGCGCTTTCAACCCTGTGAAAACTTTGCAACTGGGTTACCCGCGTTTGGGTGCTAGTTATTCCAGCTCTAATCCGACTGCGCCGGTGTTGGAGTTTCCGGGCAATGTGGTTCAGTATGTTTACACCGAGGATGGCTTGTCGGCCGCGAATGTTATTTTTGCGGCGGGCGCTGGGAGCGGTGAGGGTCAGTTGAACTTGAAGGCTTCGGACTCTGCGCAGATTACAACTTACGGCTGGCCGTTGCTGGAGGATTCTCGCAACTATGGTGATGTGGTTTCGCAGTCGTTGCTTTCGTCTTTGGCTTTGGGTCAGTTGAATGCTGTCAAAAATCCGCCGGTGTCAATCAAGATTATTTACCCGCCTTATCTTGACCCGCTTTTGGGGACTTACAACTTGGGCGATGACATTCGAATAAGGTTGAATGATGACCGCGCGGGGCAGGTTGATGACTACTATCGCATTGTTGGTATCTCGGTTCAGCCGGGCGAGAACGGCCCTGAGCGCGCAACGCTAACTTTGACTCAGAAGGGTGCTGTCTAATGTCTTTCGTAAACTTGCCACCTCAGCTTTCGGTTATGTTCAAGGATTTGTCTGAGCGTATTTTGAAGCTTGAAAATAAGCCAAGAATGTTTGTGACTGTTTATCCGATTCAGACTAGCCCGCCTTCGGTGACTGGTTTGGTTTCGGGTGACATTACTGATCCGCGCGTGGGGCAGCTGTGGTTGAACACAACAACTAATCAGCTTCGAACTATTGACGCGAACGGCGCGGCTCGAACTATTACTTGGTCATAACTTAGGTTTTGCGTTAGGCTAACATTGAACGCTAACTTGAGCGTTTACTAAGGGAGGTTAGTTTTATGTCTTTGTTTGATGAGTTGCAAGATGACCAAAACTTCAAAAGTCAAAGCGGTTCGCATTGCACAGTTTGCAAGTTGCTGGAAAGCCTTTCGCCGGATGAGGCGGCGTTGTTATCTGAGCGTTTAGATAACCCTGAAATCCCGAAAGCGGCCATTGCTCGGGTGTTGACTAAGAATGGTTTTAAGTTTCGCCCTAACACTTTGACTCGCCACGCAAGGCGCGAGTGTAATCGTGCTTGATGACTTGTTGAACATTGCGCCTAAAGTGTCTGCGCCTAATGGGTGGCGGCCGGCGGTCGAGTTTGATGAAACAACTGGGCTGGGTGAAGCGACCACTCAGGGCCTAAACTCTGAGCCTAACTTTGATGAGTTTTTGCGATCGGCTGGTTATGACCCTGAAGTTTATGAGGTTGTTGGCAATACTGTTCGAACTTCGAAATGGCAACAGCGCGAGGGTGGCGAATGGCTGACTAGCTTCAGGTTTACTTTCCGCCTCAAGGTGACTTCGGTTGACTTGCCTTTGCTCTTTGCTCAAGCTCGAAAGACTAAGCCTTCTACACCGCCTCAGAGCGCGTCTGAGAGTGTGTTGCTGGTGTGTTGGTCAGACACTCAGACCGGGAAGGTTGGTTCTGCGGGTGGCACGAAAGAGCTGATTGAAAGAATCACGGATAAGCAACGCAAGCTTGAGGCGCACCTGAAAAAGAACAAATACTCGAAGCTGTTTTTTTTGAATGTGGGTGATTCGATTGAGGGGTTTGATTCGGGCGGCAATCCGATGCGAACGAATGACCTTTCGCTAATGCAGCAGGTTGACCTTGAAGCAACTTTTGAATGGGAAACGCTGAAGCTGATGAGTAAGTTTGCGCCGGTTGTGGCGGCTTCGGTTGGCTCTAATCATTGCGCTTGGCGCGCGGGTAAGACTCGATTAGGAACGCCGAAGGATGACTGGGGTATTCACATTCAACGCCAGCTTGCTCGACTTGCTAAAGAGGTTGGTTTGCCTGTGCAGTTTTTTGAGCCGCGCGAGTATGACGAAAGTCTTGCGCTTGATGTTTTTGGTGACCAAAGTTTTATTGTTGGTTTGGTTCACGGACATCAGGCTAATCGGCCTGAGCAGATGGCGGGTTGGTGGCGCGGGCAGTCGCACGGCGATCAGGCTGTGAAGGATGCGGATTTGTTGGTTCACGGCCATTGGCATCACCTTCGAGTTTTGGAGAGCGGCCGTAAAGCCGGGCGGTCGCGTTACATTGTGCAATGCCCAACGCTTGATAATGGCTCGGATTGGTTTCGATTGAACTCGGGTGAGGATTCTGACCCCGGCTTGTTGGTCATTCCGATTGACCGCAACGGCTTCTCTGGCTCGGTTTTGAAGTTGTAAGTTGTTATCTAAATGTTACCTAAAATCTTTGCTAAGTAGTAACAACTAATAACAAATGTGTGCTAGATTGTTCTTGTTAGCAGATAGCTAGCAAAAGTCTGGAGGGACACAAAATGCAAACAGTAACCATTCAAGCAGTATCAGCAACAATTCGTGCAAGCAAAGTTTGGGTCAGCAAAAAAACTTCTTCAAGCTCACGTTATAGCCGCACTGCTGGAGTTTATGCAGAAGTCGCTGGCGATGGTGCTATCCGCCTAGAGTGGGCTTACCACACCGGATTGTTTGCAGAAAACGCTCAAGACCAACTAGCTTGCGTTATTGCAGCTCTTAAGGCTAAAGGCTTCAGCGTTATTGAGCGCCCAACTGCTATGGGAAACCAAACTGAACTTATCGTCACTAACTAATAACAAACAAATGGAGGGAAACAAAATGAGCAACGCTCAACAGGTCATTGTGGCCGTAATGCAGGAGGTTTCTTCTGTCGCTAAAAAAGATAAGAACCAAAGTCAAAACTTTAACTTTCGAGGCATTGACGCAGTAATGAACGCTGTCGGCCCTGCACTTCGCAAGGCTGGCGGGTTTATCGTGCCGGAGGTGCTATCGGTTGAGAACACCGCTGTGCCTTCGGCTTCAGGTAAGTCGCTCAATGTTGTTCGAGTGTCTGTCAAGTATTCGGTGTTTGGATCAGAGGGCGAACCGCTTTCGGGTGTTATCGCTGCCGAAGCTTTTGACTCGGGTGACAAGGCAACCGCTAAGGCTATGAGCGTGGCTTATCGCACATTCTTGCTTCAGCTTCTCTGCTTGCCTACTGACGAGCCTGACCCTGACCACGATAGCTATGAAATCGGCAAGATTGCTGTTGACGAAGGCGCGCTTGTTGATTGGGCTGAGGTTATCAAGTCGGCTACTACACAGGCAGAACTCAAAGATGCTTGGAGTCAGATTGCGGCCGCCGGGTTAGCCGAAGTGCCGTTCAAGGGAACGACTTTGAAGGCTTTGATTTTCACTCGCAAGGCTGAGGTGAAGTAATGTTTATTCCTCAAGTTGGCGATTACATTTCGATTAGGAAGGGCGGTCACTCGCCTGACCCGCTGGACATTTCGGGAACTGTTCGCTCTGTTGTTTTTGCGGCGGGCGAAGATTACGAAGCGCTCTCAGTCACTTTTGAGAACTCTGATTCGATGGTTTACATAACCCCGGCTGACGAAGTGCAGGTTCACTAATGGAGTATTTAGTCTTAGGCCTGTTTCTAATCAACGCTGGCATCACACTCGGGCTTGTTACTTTGGTTCGCCACGAAGCTAATCAAGAGATTGACAAACTAGAAAACGCGCACCTCGCTTTGATTATCAACCTAGCTCGCGAACAGGGCAAGTTGCGGGCTGACCTATTTATTTTGGAGAGTAAAAATGGCAATCGCTAGACACACAGATCCGCTGACTTCGCACGAAGCGGCCGACTCGGTTTCGAGAGTTACCGATACACAGGAAGCAATCTTGAAGTTGTTGGTCAGACCGATGACCGATGAGGAACTGCTCACCGCTTATGCTTGGGCGAACGCGGCGGGCGATGCTCCACGCGCTTCGGCTTCAGGTATTCGCTCACGCCGGCACGAACTTTTTGACCAAGGTTTAGTTTGCCCTGTTGGTTTTTCTTTGACCGCTTCAAATCGTAAAGCTCTAGTTTGGAGTGTCGCGTGACTTGTATGTGTAGCGTGAATGAGAAACTTGAGGCAGAACGCTTTGTGGTGTTCCGATCGGCGGAGGTTGAGAAACCCGAGCCGCTTGGCCCTTGCGCTCGACAACACTTTGCACCTAATCAATGCGAAGCAAATCACATCACTATTCGACAGCAAGAGAAGCGTGACAAGTTTATGTTCAACGCTGGCAGGTATGCAGCCGGGGCGCGCGATTCGATTGCAGTCAAAGCTAACGAAAGATTAGAGAGGGAACTAGATGCCTGACGAAACTATTGTTCTGAGTTACAAGACTTTATCGCACGCTATCAAGGACGCGACTGAAGCAAAGCTTGAAGGCTATCGCGCTGACCTACTGGAGCGACTTGACATTGCGATGACTTCAGCGATTCAAACTGATAGCGATCCGCAGTTTATTGAAGGCTTGCAAACGGCTTTCAATATGGTCAAGGGTGGAATCATTGAGCCTGTTTATGAAGCTGGCGATGAGTGAGGTTGCGGCGTGATTCTTGAGATACTAAACACGATTGCGATTTTCGTTTGCGCGGCCGCTTTGATTTTGATTGTGGTTAGCTTGATGGCTTTCCTTGGCTTGTGGAAACTGATTGATGACCGCCGGCACGATACGAACGAGGAGATACTTTTTGAAGGGCGCGAGGATGACTAAGCGGTGGCCGTTGCGGGTGCAACTTTACACAGCCCGGCAGTATTGGTTTCACTTTCGCAAACCTGCTATCAAACGCGCGTTGCGAAAATGGTGTAAACTAATCAAGCTGAGTGCGACATCCTCCAGCCGCCGTTAGTGATTATTCCTAACCAGCAAGCTACCCCTTCGGCTTACCCCCTTTTGCCGAAGGGGTTTTGCTATTCTCATTCAAGGGTCTTTTACGGAAGGAAGCCAAATGACTTACAGCTATTTTTGCGCGAAGTGTGACATCACTTACACGGCCGAACGATCAATGTTCGAGGCTGAGGTGAAGCCTGAGTGTGTGAAGTGCGGCGCGGTTACTGTTCGCAAGTTTCAATCCCCCGGCGCGACTTTCAAGGGTGGCGGTTTTGGTGGCTCGCGGTCGAGCGTATGACACCTAAAGAGTTCAAGCGATTGCTGGCGCGTGATGGCGGTTGTGTTCATTGTGGGTTGGATGACGAAACGCTAGTTCCGCAACACCGGATAAATAGGCAGATGGGCGGGGCGGGCAAAGGCTCTGTTCGCAATCAGGCTTCTAATCTTTTGGTGTTTTGTTCTGCGTTCAATGGCTTGATTGAGTCGGATTCTAAGGCCGCTCAGTTGGCGCGCGAGCGTGGCTGGAAACTTGACAGCTGGCAAAATCCGTTGACCGAGCCTGTCTGGAGTCAGGTGCATAGGGCGTGGGTTTTGCTTGATAACGCTTTCAAGTTTGTTTATAACGAATAAATAACATTCAATCTTTTTTGCTGTATTTGTCACTTTTTGTTATCAGTTGTGCTAACCTATTCATAGGCAGAAAGCCACTAAAAAAAAGGGAGATACAAAATGACAACTCATAAAATCAAAACTTCTAAAAGTGCCACAGTTTCAACAAGTTATTTTGCTGAATGTTCTTGTGGCTGGTATGCCAGCGGAACAATAACTGATAACTACACTCGAACAGTTCGTTTAGTCAAAGAAGATTTGCAATTTCAAGCAACAGATCACTTAGAAGAAATGGAAAACAATAACTAATGGAACTCATCACAATCAGAGAAGCTGCAAACCAGCTCAAGGTTCACCCAAACACAATCCGCAACTTCATCACTAACGGCTTGCTCAAGTCATTCAAAATAGGCCGCACAGTTCGCATCCAGCAAACCGAGCTTGACCGCATCGTCAGGGGCGAGAAATGAAAACACTAACGATTGTCTTTATCGCCGGGTTTATCTTTGTGTTTTCGCCTGCCGCCGACTGGCTGGCTGTGAACACGCCTGAGTGGATTAGTGCGCTATTCGTTATTATCGGGCTACCTTGGGCTTCTTATGCCTCATTCAAGATGATTTACAAGTTTGCTATGGAGGCAAGAAATGACTAAAACTTATGGCTCGATGACCGAGCAGGAAATCTTTGACCTTGGCGTGAAGCTAACCGAAGCCAAGATTGAGCGCGTTCTGCGTTTAGATTATGTGGTTTGGGCGGGGCATTCTGACTATGCTAAAGAGGCCCTAAAAGGCGTTATTAGGCAACTTGCGCCGGGACTCTATGCAGAGCTTTTGCAACAAGAGATTGAACGCGAAAACAGGAAGGCAAGCAAATGAGCGAGCTAACTCAGGGCCGCGTTGCTCAATACCTAAACGCTACCGCTGACGCTTGCGAGTGTGAGCTTTGCGATGACGCTGTGACCGCTGGCACGATTTCAAAGGGCGAGTGCCTGTGCGCCGATCACCTTTGCGATTGCTGTGGCGGCGACCACTCTTGCAAAAATGGCTGAGTGCGGTTGCTTAGGCTGTCGGCTTGACTCGCCTTGCAAAAAGTTAGTCGAGTTTGACAAGGGCGTGAACGCTCAAAAAGCTGACACGCTTCGAGTATTGGAGGAGCTTCACACCGGCGAGTTTTTCGAGGTTCGTTGGTCAGAGCTACTAGAAAAGTTGGGGTTATCAAAATGAACAAAGCACAGATTATTATTGGCGACAATCGCGCAAGTCTAAAAAGCTTGCCCGAGCAATCAATTCAAACTGTTGTCACCAGCCCGCCTTATTGGGGTTTGCGTGATTATGGAAATGATGAACAGCTAGGACTTGAGGCAACGCCTGATGAGTTCATTGAAAAGCTTTGTCAAGTTTTTGATGAGGTGTGGCGAGTGCTAAAAGATGACGGCACTTTGTGGGTCAATCTTGGCGACAGCTATGCTGGCAATAAGTCTCGCGCATCAAATAACGGCAGAGCAGGTTTTGGCTCAAAGAGAGAGGGCGTATTCACCAAAATAGGTGATGGCTTAAAACATAAAGACCTTGTGGGTATTCCTTGGCGGTTTGCTTTTGCTATGCAAGCGCGGGGTTGGTATTTGCGACAAGACATTATTTGGGCGAAGCCTAATCCTATGCCTGAGAGCGTAACCGATCGTTGCACTAAGTCGCACGAATACATTTTCTTGCTAACGAAATCAGCGCGTTACTTTTATGACCACGAAGCTATCAAAGAACCTGCTCTAACAGACCCACAGGCGCGTGATAAGAACGCCGAAGGTTATCAAGCTGACTATGTGGGCGGCGACAGATTTAGCGCGGGCGAGCGAGTGTTTGGCGCTGATGGTATGCGAAATAAACGCGATGTTTGGACTGTAGCAACCAAGCCTTATTCTGACGCGCACTTCGCTGTTTACCCGCCTGAGCTAATCAAACCTTGCGTGCTTGCAGGAAGCAGGGAAGGGGATACTGTGCTTGATCCCTTTAGCGGTTCTGGCACAACCGGTGAGGTTGCTTTACAAAATGGGCGTAACTACATAGGGCTTGAACTTAGCCCTGAATACGCGGCGCTAAGTGAGGCACGAATAACTAACGCGGTTGGGATGTTTGGCTCTGTCACATTGAAAGATGAAACAAAATGACTAAGTCAATGACACTTGGCCGATTTGATTGTGCCACAGGGATTTCAACAACGCTTTACACCAAAGACGACTTGACTGTGCGAACAGCAACTGCCGCCGATCGCAACTTTATAGACAAGATGCAAAAAGAAAACTCATTCGCTGTTGGCTTCATTCAGTCAACAATCTGGGACAACTATGTGTTCGGGGGGGGGCGCAACTTTATGGTTTTTATCTGTGAAAAAAATCTCGATATGGTTGGCTATGTTTTGCTAACACCGGGGCGCGGCGCTTTTAGCTATGCAAAGATTCAACAAATAGCTATTCGAGAAGATGCTCGCCGACTCGATTATGGCTCGGCCCTGATTGCTGTTGTCAAAGATTTTTGCAACACTTTCAATCGACTAGGCGTGACCCTGCGCTGTCGAGTTGACTTGGAAAGCAATCGGTTTTGGCGCGCTTTAGGCTTCACGCTTTACGATGTTTGGATGAAGGGCAAAGTCAACCACGTTGGTTTCAAAGCTTCGAATGACATCAACCTTTGGAGCATTGATTTGAATGACCAGATTGTGACTTTGTTTTCAATGTCGGAAATGGACAACGGCTTTTGGGTACAGACACAAGATTTTAGGAAGGCATAAAAATGAGTATTGTAAATCTCTATCGTGAGGACAATCAGCCCTACGCGCAAATACCTAATGACGCTATAAGAGATCCAAAAATAACGCCTAACGCGTTTAGACTTTTGGCTTATCTAATGAGTCATAAAGATGGATACAAACTGACTTACGAACAAATAGAACGCCAAACAACATTAGGCCGACACGCTATAAATCAAGCCGCTAATCTTTTATCGAGTCTGGGTTGGATAGCCGTAGATCGTCCAAAGGTAGCCGGGCGATTTCAATCGAAATCTTGGACTGTTCTTAACCCTTCCAGCGTTGATTGCTCCAGCGCGGATGATTCCACTATGGAGCAATCCCGCACGGAACAGTCAACGGACTTAAGAAGACTAAGTATTAAAGAAGACTACTTAATAAAGAACACTAAACAAAAAGCTTTAGATGATTTTATTCTCTTTTGGAATTCGTATCCAAGAAAAGATGGCAAAATAGCCGCCGAAAAAGCTTTTCTAAAAGCTCTTTCAATAACAAGTTTCGAAACAATAATGAAGGGAGTTACAAGATACAGAGATGACCCAAACCGATCTCACACTTTTACTAAACAACCGGCTACTTGGTTGAATCAAGGATGCTGGGATGATGAGCCGTTGCCAATGCGAGTTATTAGCGCAAGTGACCTAAAAGCTGAGTTGAATAAAAAATCTCAATTACAGCTTGAGGCAAGCAGGCTCTCGGCCGCCGAAGCACTTAGTGCAGCTAAGCAAGCTCGAGAAAGAGCTGAAGCCGAACCAGTCCGAATGTGCGAACACAATCGAGTTTTGGTTATCTGCCCTATTTGCAACAAAAAATCGCTAAACTAAAAACCTATCTGGAGGGATACAAAATGGACATTCAAACATTTGTCAATGCACTAACGGCCGAGGATGACTCTCGAGACCGATCTAAACAAACCGCTATTGGAGTTAGTCAGCTGGGCGGTTGCCGCCGAAAAGTTTGGCATCAGATTCAGGGCCACACCGGGACAAACCCAACATTACGCTTGGCGGCTATTTTGGGGACAGCGATTCACACTCACATTGAAAATACTCTTGCGAACCACGTGAATGCTTTGTTCGAACACCGCGTCGAAATCGAAGGCTACCCGCCGGCGACGATTGACTTCTATGACCCCGAAACAAAAGCTGTTTGGGACTGGAAAACAATCACGCTAAAAAATGTTCCCTATTTTCAGTCAACGCAAAAAAAGTGGCAGGTGATGGTTTACGCCTACTTGCTGACCCTTGACGGCTTTGAGGTTGAAACTGTGAACCTATTAGGCATACCGCGTGACGGCAACGAAAATGACATCCTTGCTTGGTTAATGCCTTATGACGAATCGGTGGCGCTCGAAGCGTTGGCTTGGTTGAAAGACCTTGAGGCTCGCACCGAAGCACCCGCACCCGAAATGTCTGGCGTATTCTGCCAATCGTATTGCCAGTTTTTTGGTTCGCTTTGCGGTGGTATCCCAAAAGACTTTTCAGGTGAACCGATCGCTGACGCGTTTGCAACTCAGGCGGCCGCAGATTACATTCGCATAAACGATGAAATCAAAGAGCTTGAGAAACTGAAAGACGCGGCGAAGGCTCAACTCGAAGGCGTTGAGGGCATTACTTTTGATGGCTACAAAATCTCTTGGTCAACTATCAAGGGCCGCGAAACACCTGACATTGCTGAGATTGAAAAGTTGCTTGGCTTTGTTCCTATGAAAACTGGTTCGCCTAGTGCGCGCCTCAATGTGAAAGGCTAGAAAATGACTGACCACAATCTACCAACAGACCGCAAGTTTCCGCGAGCGATTATGAACGCTGGCGCTAAAGAACTGCCTTACAATGTGACTCGACTGGTAAGCAAGTTGCCGGCTATTGAACTTGACCCGCTAGAAGTTTTTGCTGAAACGGCGCAAAACTATTACGATGACGCGGCTTCGGTTCTGGTTCGTAAGCAAGCTGACTATGGGCCGAATAACATCAGCAACGCACCGGGCGGCCCGCTCAATGGGCTTCGCGTGAGAATGAGCGACAAGCTGGCGCGTATCAATCACCTAATCGACTCGGGCGCGACACCGGCTAACGAAAGCTTGCAGGATAGCTTTTTGGATCTGGCAAACTACGCAATCATTGCGCTTATGGTTTTGGATGGAGCGTGGCCTAATGAGTAGCTGGGAAGAGGCCGTTAGGCATTTGTTCAACAAACACCCGCGCGCAATGTCAGCGGAAACAGTTATTCGAGCTATCAAATCTGCCCCTGAAACTCCGACAAATCTGCCCGCTGTCGGATCAGAAAGCAGAACCTTTGCGGAAACTCAGTTGCTACTTGACGGCGTAACCAATGACACACAATCAGAAATGTCACCGATAACGCACACCGCCGACTTGATTACACGCGCTCAATACCGAGCCGAAGGCCGCATAAGCGAGCGCGAGTCGATCAGAAGTCAACTCAAAGCGCTACCAAGTGAAGCCTTGTTTTACTCAGCAAACATTCTCAAACTGCTCGAACTTGACTAGGCTAATGCTATGAGCAAAAAGCGCAACCTTGAGAAAAGGGCAAAGGCTAAGTTACAGAAAGCCGCCCTGCGACTTGTCAAAGCTCTAACGCCTGAACAACAGGCAGAGTTGGCAAGGTCACTCAATGCCCGCGATTGAACTCATAGCGCCCTTCAAGGCACTCCCTCAAGGCTCTAAAACCGCTTTCGTTGTAAACGGCAGGGCTGTCTTGACCGAGGCTCATAAAGGGCTTATACCGGCGCGCAAGAAACTGAGCGCTTGGCTGAAGTCACAAACCGGGGACTGGGTTGCACCAACAAAAGACGAACCTGTAAGTGTTGAACTTGTATTCACTTTCGAGCGGCCTAAGTCTGTCAAGCGTGAGTTTCACACAGTCAAACCCGATGCCGACAAGCTGACTAGATTCTGCCTTGACGCAATTGTGCAAGCTGATCTAATCCCTGACGATAATCAGGTTGTCGCTATCAACGCCCTCAAGGTTTACGGCGAGCGCGACTCAATCTTTATTCGGGTGTCTAATGAGTGACGCGCCTAAATGGGATGGCGCTAAATGCGCTGACCCTTGGATTGACCCTGAAACTTTTTTCAGCGTTTCACTTGTTGACGCGGCCAAAGCTATTTGCGAAGCTTGCCCGCTCAAAACTCAATGCCTTGAATACGCACTAGAAAACAACTATGAAGGTGTCTGGGGTGGCACAACAGATAGCGACCGAATGACCATAAAAAAGACTAAAGAAACGCTAGAATAAAAACACAAAACGAGCCTTGGAAGGGGCTAGACAAATGGCAAGACTAACTATTGACAACGGCACAGCAACACGCATTTTCTTCAACGGCAAAGGCGTGGAGGTCACCGAGTCTTTCAAAGACAAAACAGGGGACATTCAAAAGCGCACTTATACGGCTTGGTTTCAAGAGCCGGTGCAGTTTGACCTTGGCGCTCAAGGCAAGTTTTCGGGCCTTGTAGCTGTCAAAATCCGCGACTGGACTGATTCAGCGGGAAACCCTGTCATCTCAAAAGCTACTGGCAAGCAAGGGCAGAGCGCCGACATAAGCCTAAACAACTCAACCTTCACACCCGCTGAAACTAGCAAACCTGCCAACTCAATCGGCAACTGGAGCAACCCGGCAACCGCATTTGATGAGCCGTTCTAATGCTCATTGAAACTAGGCGCATCAGCGATCTGACCGCTGACCCTGAGAACGCGCGCACTCACGATAAAAAGAATCTTGACGCTATCGCTTCGAGCCTTGAAAAGTTTGGACAACGCAAACCGATAGTAGTGATGCCCACGGGAGTTATCCTAGCTGGCAACGGAACTTGGGCAGCGGCTAAACAACTTGGCTGGACTGAGATTATGGTAAGCGTTACCCCTAAGGATTGGGATTACGCAACGGCCAAAGCTTACGCTCTAGCAGATAACCGCACCGCTGAGTTAGCCGAATGGGATACAAGCGTTCTTGCCTCTCAACTGATTGAGCTTGACGCCGTTGGCTGGGACATAAAAGACTTGGGTTTTGAAAGTTTGCAACCGCCAACTGATTCTGATCTTGAAGACGCTTTTGGGGCGTTAGGAAATGAAAAAGGCGAGCTTGAGCAAATTACTTTTACTTTGCACAAGTTTCAAGTTGAAACAATCAAAAGTGCATTAGAAGCCAGCAAAGCAATGGGCGATTTTGGCGATACTGGCAACACAAACAGCAACGGCAACGCCATTACTCGAATAGTCGAATTGTGGCTGGGTCAAAATGTCAGCTAAAAACATACAGCTAAAACCAATTGACGCAACAACAGCCAACAACTTCATTCGCCTAAACCATTACAGCGGCAAGGTTGTGCCTAACAGTCAAGTTCACTTAGGCGTTTACTATTACGGCAAACTCGAAGGCGTTATGCAGTTTGGCCCAAGTTTGGCAAAAAAGAACAGCATTGGCTTAGTTGAAAATACGGCTTGGAACGGATTTATCGAACTCAATCGAATGGCTTTTACAGACGCGTTGCCAAAAAATAGCGAAAGTCGAGCAATCAGCGTTGCGATGCGTATGCTTAAAAAATACGCGCCAACAATCGAGTGGGTTATTAGTTTTGCTGACGGGACTATGTGTGGCGATGGCACTATTTATCGTGCTAGTGGATTTGTCTTAACCGACATAAAGGTAAACACACAACTTCGCATTGACCCACTAACAGGCGAACCCAAACACGCAATGACAGCTTTTCATCACGGACGCAAAGACGAATTCAGCAAGTGGGAAAAAATCCCCGGCTTTCAACTGCGTTATATTTATTTCATAAACCCTGAAGCTCGCAAACGACTCACTGTGCAGGAATTGCCGTTTAGCGAAATAGCCGCTCGCGGTGCTACGATGTATAAAGGTTTACGCGGTGAAAGCATAGATGGCGATGCAACTGGCTCCCAGCCAGAACAGGGCGGTTCAATCCCGACCTCACTGCTCCAACCTAAAGGTTAGAATCTAACTTATGGCAAACCCAAAAGGTGGCAGACCCCGCGGAGGCATACCTAACCCCGAGGTTATTGATCGCGAACAAGAAGTTGTGAAACTACGCCGCGGCGGTTTGACTTGGGATTTGATTGGCGAGCGCCTAAGTGTTCACCCAACAACCGCGCAAAAAGCTTACGAACGCGCACTTGCCCGCGTAGTCAAAGACGATGTTATTGCTATCAGGCACATTGAAACGGAACGCCTCGACCTAGCTCAGTCCGCTATCTGGGGCAAAGTGTTACAAGGTGACAACGCAAGCATTCAAAGCCTTATGCGCATTATGGAACGGCGCGCAAAACTGTTAGGCCTTGACCAACCAACACGCATACAAGCTGAGGTGATTACTTATGACGCAAATTCAATCCAAGCCGAACTTGCCAGACTTTACGCTAACACCATCACAGCAGATAGCAACGCGCCGGATGATGTGGGAGAAGATACAGGCGAGAGCGAATCAACTGCCGCCTGAAGGTGATTGGAACACT
>Ga0209188_1000621_pt1 | contig 33166 bp, 28 predicted proteins | sample C_130625_EF_Meta_FD_187307 | JGI IMG/M metagenome (GOLD analysis project Ga0209188, IMG submission 187307) | Freshwater microbial communities from Lake Croche, Canada to study carbon cycling - C_130625_EF_MetaG (SPAdes) (version 2) | ecosystem: Environmental > Aquatic > Freshwater > Lake...
AATATATGAAGGTAACAAAATTAAAGAACTAGATGTTAGAGTAGTTAACGATAAATTCACTTCTACTAGCAGTCAAATTAATGAGTATCCTTGGAAAAATTGGTTAGATAATGCCGGATTTGTTGTAACTTCGATAGAGCTAGTAGACCAAGGATCTGGTTATCGCTCAGAGCCAGCTGTTCGTATTATTAGTAGTAGCGGTTCAGGTGCAACTGCAAGAGCTTTTATAGCAAACGGAAAAGTTAATAGAATAGTATTATTAACCAAAGGTAGTAAGTATTTGTCGGCTCCAACTATTATAATTGATGGGGGACTGTCTAACAACGGAAAAGCCGCTAGAGCAGTAGCAATAATTGGAACTAGTTCAGACCCAGTACTGGGTAATAATGTCATTCGTTCTAGTTTTATTAAAATGAAATTTGATAGAACAACTCAATCATATTTTATAAGTCAACTGCAAGAAGTTGAAGAGTTTGTAGGAACAGGTTCTCGTAAACAATTTAATTTAAGTTGGTCTCCTGATATTAGAGTTGGATATTCAAGTGTAACAATTGACGGAGTTTCAGTATTAGGCAGTAACTATACGTTATCGTCAGTAAAGTCAACTTCTCGAGGGTTTACTACTTTTGTAGGATCTATTAAGTTTAATGGTGATGCACCTGCAAAAGGTTCGGTTATTAAAGTAACTTATTTGAAAAATTGGGACTTATTAAATGCCGCTGATAGAATTCAATTTTATTATAATCCGACATCTGGACAAATAGGAAAAGATTTAAGTCAACTAATGACTGGTATAGACTACGGCGGTGTAATAGTTAATGGCATTGGATTTGACATACACGGTGGCTGGGGAGATGGCCCTTGGTATTCAGATAAGTGGGATAGTTTTGACAGCACATTTGATGATTATATAGTACAAGTTCCTGCCAACACCCACTCGTTTACACTTCCGTATACTCCAGAAGCTGGAACAGAGATTAATCTTTATCATATTCAACGTTACGAAAAAACTTATTTGTCAGACGGCACTACTTTAGAATATAAATTTAATTTTAGAGTGCATAATCCTACCATATCTGTAAGTCAAGAAACTACAGCTATGGGGGTTACTAAAACTGCAATCACTGGTACAGTTTCATCATTTACACTTATCTTAAACAATACTACTGGAATTGAACTAGGTATGTATGTGGTAGGAACCGGTTACCAAAGCGGACAACGTGTTACTAACATTGGCTTAGACGGCCAGACACTAACACTTGACGGAAAACCTAGTCAAACACCCGATGGCGCAACATTAACATTTACTTTTAATTATAAAGGTATTAAAATTTTAAAAGTTGCAGATGTAACAGGTATTCAAATTAATGACGTTATAACTAATGTTGAATCAACAGCTATTGGATATGGAAATTATGTAACAGCTATTGATACTGATCATAATACTGTTACATTGGCACAGATTATATTTGATTATCTTCCAGCTGATGATCAATTAACATTTACTAGAAAACTAACAAGATCTGTTGATTATACAACTAAATCAAACGGAACTTTAATTTTAAAACGTCCTATTACTCTAGGTAATACTATACATATTATAGGACAGTTAGAATCTTTTAGAATTGATAGCCCAACATTCCAAGCTGTTACTACTCTAGACGGTACCACTGCTATTAAGAGTGTGCCAGACGGCCCAACTACATTTGACATAATTCTCAACGGCGGCATCGCAACTACTATGTTCTTTGACATTGTAATTGACGGTCGTCGAGCAGCCGAAAGTTATATTGTCATGACTACTCCAGTTGCTGATGGAGCTACTAATACATTTACAATCCCTACATCTGTAGCAGTAGCCGAGGGTGACACGTTTATTTTACGTAGAAGTACAAGCGACGGTTCAGTTAAAACTCCTGAAGCAGATTACGATACTGCTCTAAGCGGCGGAGAATTTGGAGTTCATTATACTGCTACTGGCTTGGCCGCAGATGACATTATCGTTGACGGTGACGGATTTGTAACTCCTACATCTAGCCCAGCACCTGAAGAAGTAGTTCCTGGACAAGTTGTTGATGCTGTTGCAATTAAAGTGTACGATAAAATTTCAAACGGTAGCGCATCTATTAAAGTTTCACAACACATTGCTGACGGTACTAATAACACATTTGATATTGGTCAAATTCCAAATAGTAAACAGGCAATAATTGTTAAAGTTACAAGCGGAACTTGGGGATCTTATATTCTTAACAGTGATTATTATACAATTGATTATAGAAATAGTCAAATTCTTGTTAATAGTGTAGTTAACCAAGGAGCATCATTAGTCCAGGGCGATATAGTTAGCATATATAGTTTCGGATTTAATGGTACTGGTGTGTTAGATCTTGATTACTATGTTGGAAACGGAACAACATTAGAATTTGTAACTAAAGCACCTTGGTTATCTACAGTAACATCAATAGTATATATAGACGGTGTCCCTGCAACATATGAATTATTTAAAACTGATAATACATATGAAGCAGCCAACAGAATTGGAATTAGATTTAGCACTCCGCCTGTACCTAACGCATTGATTACATTTGTTATTGTTAGTGGTTCACAACAAACTTTTGCAATTACTAAAACAGAAAGATTTATTGGTGACGGAACCACTTTTACTTTTAATCTAGAAAATGTTGTAGGCAATTCATTGCCTATTGAATCTAGTATGCTTGTTAGAGTTAATGATCAATTTTCACCTGCTCCAAATAATAGTTATTTTACCGTTGGCGGCAATAAATTAAACTATCAAATTGATGCTACTAAATTCTTGCCTTATACAGTTAATATTAGTGACATTGCAGTTATTGCCAATGGAGTTTTATTAAAACTAGGTATTGACTATACTGTTGATCTAAGCGGGATCAAAATTAAAATTAATAGATCTGTTTATAACTTATATTCTGGAAAAATTCTAGTTGTTAGTATACGTCAAGCTGGCGGATATCTATACCTGCTTGATGGGACAACTCCAACAATTACATTCCCGTCAGATTATGCTCCTTATACAGATGCTGTAGTTGAAGTTATAACTTCATATAGACATGATATTTTAGATATTCAACGTACTAGTATTACAGTCTCATCTAATTTTACGTATACACCAGAATCTACTGAGTTTTATAATTATAGAAGTACCTCAAATGGACAATTAGTACTAGACAGAACAGTTATTGATGACAACTATGTTTGGATTACAGATAGTAGTAACTACTTGCTAGTGCCTAGTGTTGATTATAAATTGTTAGCTGACAAGAAAACAATCCAACTTACTACACCTCCAACAGAAGGTGATGTGTATTCATTGATTACATTTGGAAGCAATATTTTAACAGGCAGCATTTCTTATATGCAGTTTAAAGATATGTTAAACAGAACTCACTTTAAACGACTAAATGCTAACAAGCAAGGCACACTGTCATACGATCTACATTACTATGATAAAAATATTGTAGTAGATGATGCTAGTATATTTGATATTCCAAATCCTGCTAGAAATAAACCAGGAGTGATTGAAATTCACGGTGAACGTATTGAATATTTTAGTATTGTAGGTAATACTTTAGGACAATTACGTAGAGGAACACTTGGCACATCAGTTGCTACAGTTTATAAATCTGGAAGTTATGTCCAAGATATTGGTCCAAGCGAAACGATTCCATATAATGATGATACTATAATTGAACAAGTAGTAGCTGATGGATCTAATACAATTACATTGGCTAAGATTGCTCCAACAAATTCAGGTAACTTAGATTGGATAACGGAATTAGGATATACATATAAAAATGCATATAGCCCAACAATTAAGTATGCAGTTAATGATGTAGTTTCTTATAATAATTTTTACTATAAAAATATTAAAACAATAAATGGTGTAATTCCCACCAATAATACTTACTGGGAAAAATTATTCAATATTCCTACTTCATACGGTCAAAGTAACGATATTGAAGTGTTTGTTGGCGGATATGATACTTCGAAAGTATGGGCACACGGTATAGCATACACGATTGGTGATATTGTTAACATTGCCAGCTATACCTATAGATGTGTAACAGCACATACTAGCGTTGCGGCAACTGTAGACGGTGTAGATAAGACATTCTTCGATGATCTTGCAAACTGGCAATTCTTTATCGGCAACATTCGTTTAAAGAAACTGCCTTATGCTATTCACAACATTAATCAAGCACAATATAGCCCAGAAGGTGATATAGAATTTGATCCAGATTTTGCAGTCAACGGTACAAATTCTATTAGATTAACAAACGCATTAACTATTGGAACGCAAATAACTGTAGTTAAACGCACAGGTTATTCTTGGGACAGCGGGTTAAATATACTATATGATGACAGTAAGATTGCAAGATTCTTGAAGGGAGCACCTGGAATCTGGTACAGCGAATTGAATAGATCTGCTAAGTCAACTGGCACATTTGATAGTACAGGTATAACATTTGACAGTGTTAAAACAACATTTGATCGAGGAATATAAGAAATGACAAAGCAAATAATTGGGACAGGCGTGGTTGCAAACGACGGAACAGGCGACACACTTAGATCCGGCGGCAGAAAGATCAATGATAACTTTGCAGAACTTTACGGAGCACTCGGTCTTAGCGGAGGGATACCAACTCTAGTTAATCAAATTAATGCAGGCGAAGGTATTAGTGTTAATGCAACTAGCGGAGTAGTAACTGTAACAAATACGTTACCTAATAGAGGATCTTTTAATACTATTGTTACCTCTGGCGGTTCACCAGTTACAACACATCTTGTACAAGATACGCTAACATTGGCCGCTGGCGGAAATATTCAAATTACTACAGATCCAGCAACTAAAACAATCACTATTGCTTCTACTAATTTTCCACCACCTCCTAACTCAATAACACAAGGAATTTATACAGTTTCTGTAGTAAATGATGGATCATTACAACTAAGTTCTACTAATCTAGTAAAAAGCAATAATGGTGCATCTTGGCAATTTGCAAATGACGGTACATTGATATTACCTAACGGACAATTAGACTACAATAGTCCTTATGCTAGATTTAAATCTACCTCTATTGCTACTGGGGCAGGTGTACAGTTAGGATCACCCGATGATCAAAATTATGTTAATGTAGATAATACTGCTGTTACTATACAAGTTAACAGCGACGGCACAGGCGGCCCACATGTATTACCTCAATATAATTGGGTATTTGGTAACAATGGCACGTTAACTGTTCCAAGTAATATTATATCCCCAGCGTCTACTGATCTAGTGCTAGGTAGTAATAACAATTCACACCTTTGGAAGTTTAAATCAGACGGTACTACTACCTTTAATAATGTATATACATTTCCTGCCGCTGACGGCGCCACAGATCAATACTTATCTACAAACGGATCTGGCACAGTATCATGGACTAGTTTTAGTTTATCAGTATTTAATTTAGGTACAGGTGTTGCTACATTCTTAACAACACCATCAAGTGCTAATTTACTTGCCGCAGTAACTGACGAGAGCGGAAGCGGCAAACTATTGTTTAGTACAAGTCCTCAAATTACAACTAGTGTTACAACAGATAGTACAAGTTTTAGTCTAATTAATTCTACAGCAACAACAGTCAACTTTGCAGGCGCCGCAACTAGTATAGGTATTGGTGCAAGTACTGGTACAATTACTCTAGGCAATCCTACACTAACTGGTACTACACTTTCAACATTCAATATGAATGGTACAAGTCCAATTTCAATTAGTACATTAACAACAAGTAGTACTGCAAACGTATTCAATGCAAATGTTACAACAGGTAACTTGTTTGGTGCTGCCACAGCTATCGGAATTGGTGCAAGTACTGGTACAATTACTCTAGGCAATCCTACACTAACTGGTACTACGCTTTCAACATTCAATATGAATGGCACAAGCCCAATTAACATTGCAACAACTACTGCAAGTAGTACGGCAGGCATATTTAATACTAATGTAACTACAGCAAATGTACTTGGAGATGCTACTGCTATCAATATCGGTGCAGCCGCAAGTACTACTACTTTTGGTAAAGCTACTGGTAATAATATAGTCAATATTAATGGTAATGGTACAACTGGTATTGCTACATTAGGATCAAATGTAACTACGGGTACTATTAATGTTTTTACTAGTGGACAAACAATAAGCATTGGTGCAAGTACTGGTACAACAACTGTTAATAATAAACTATCAGTTACTGGAATTGCATCTAGTCCAAATTTTGTATCTGGATTAACTAATACAACAAGTTCAGCAGGTACAAATACATTAACATTAACATCAAATGCCTATCAAAATATATCCGGTTCACAGGCACATTCGTTCCAACTACCTGATGCTACTACTTTGTCAAACGGGCACACGTTTACTGTTAACAATAACAATACTAGTGGCAATATTTCAGTTAAAAATAACAGCGGTACACAGATAGCTAGTGTTATCCCTGGAGCAAATAAAGTTATAACTCTTTATAACAACGGGTCTAGTGATGGTAGTTGGGACTTACATGGTTATATCCCAGCTAATGCAAGTTGGGGAACAAGTAGTTTTGATAGTAATGCAACTTCTTTTACAGCCCTAGAAACTCCGACTACTTTAACTATAGGCGGCGCGGCCACTATATTAGGAATAGGTGCAAGTACAGGCACGCTAACAATTAGTAACCCAACAATTACCGGTTCAAATGCAACTACGCTAAACTTAAATGGCACAAGTCCAATTTCAATTAGTACATCAACAACAAGTAGTACTGTAAATGTATTCAATACAAATGCAACTACAGGTAATTTGTTCGGAGCTGCTACAACAATTAATATAGGTGCCGCAAACAGTACAATTACTTTTGGTGATACAGGCAATACTACAGTTAAAATCAACGGCGCCAGTACAGGTGGCACTGCTACTTTAGGATCAAATGTAACTACGGGAACAATAAGTGTATTCACCGGCGGACAACTAATTAGTATTGGTGCAAGTACTGGTTCTACAACAGTTAACAACAATTTAATTCATGCTAGTACAGTTACAATGAATCCAGTAAGTGCTAATATCAGTATGCAACCTACTGGTACCGGCACAATTACTATTAAACCTGCAGTAATTGGTACAATTGATAACATGACAATTGGTGCTACTACTGCTGCCGCAGGATCATTTACATCAATTACTCTAGCAGGGTCTGTTCTTAATTTTACAGACGTATACAATTTAGACGATATTAGCTTTTCTAACGATGGATTTACAAATTACTTCCCTATAACTTATAATCAAACACCAGTTGCATTTCCAACTTATACACAAAATACCTATTCATATGCTAATCCTTACTCTATAGAAGTGTATATTGACGGTCTAAAACAGCCAGCTTTTGAGAAAGATTATGATGTAGTTTGGGGTAATAATGCGCTATGCGCAGCCAAAGGTTATACAGTATTCAATGACAGTACTAGCTATCAAGGTAGCGTAGTTACACAGGGTTATTTAATTTTTGCTGACTGCCCAACAGCAGGATCTCACATTGAAGTTAGAACTTTAACCTACGTTCCTACAACTCATACACCAAAAGTGTATCCGTTTAAGCCCGTTGATATTCTAATGGGCTTTTAAAAAAAACATAAATATAAAGATAAAACAGGATTTGAACCATGGCAAGAAAATCGATAATTGATACATACTACACATTTAGTGCCGCAACTAAGACAATTGTAATCCCCCGTGCGATACCTAGAGAGCGTTTAGTATTGATCACAAACGTAACTACAAACCAGGTAATTTACAACTTTTCAGATGCAAATTTAAGAGCAACTAGTTATAGTATTGCTACTGATGCAACTGGAGCTGGTACAACTACCACTATTGTGTTAAATTATAATACTGCTAGTATGGCAGATGCACATAAATTGCAGATTATTGTAGACGAATACGATGAAAAATTTACGCCAAGTGAGGTTTATCTTGACGCTGTTAACAAACTTCGTGTTAGCCAACCGCAAAGTTTGATCGATACAGACTACGAATATTCAACTCAACAGACCAAATGGGAAAACCTAGCGATGATTAACAATCGCCCATTTGCCTATTATAACTTTAATGCCGCTCTTACATACGTTGATATAGGTGCTGTTCAAAACTCAAGAACTTACTATGTTAGTGCTACTACAGCATCAACTTTACCTCCAGTAGGACAGCCTATTGTTGTACTTGATAGTTTATATTCAGGTGCTGACGGCATTTATGTTGTTGAATCTACAAATGCAGCCGCAACTGGTATTAGTGCAACTGCAACTGGAACCCCAGCGGCAGCAGGTCCAGGCGGTTCTGGTTTTGCGGTAACTTATACTGTTCCAAGTTCTACAGTCTTAGCTGGTGTGGCTATCACAGTTAGTGGTAACTCTAATGCGGCATTTAACGGAACTTATATGTGTATTATTGGTGGTACAAGTGTTACTTCTATCACTTTATTCTATCCTACCAACCCAGGTGCCGCAGGCACAACCGCTACACTAACACCTCAAGCGTATATTACTTACACTGGTAAATTCTTCTATTCATTGCCAACGTCTACAATTACTACAACCGGTACAGTAGGTTCAATTAGCGGTAGCGGACCATGGACTGCTACAGTTACTATTGCTAATACTACTGGTCTATATGTTGGTAGTTATATTAGTGCTTCAACTGTTAGCTCGGGAAGTTTAGGTGCTGGCGGTACGTATGTAGTTACAAGCATAACAGCTAATACAAGTTTTAACTTTACAGCCACAGGTGGTACAACCCCAGTAGCTGGCACTATTAATAACATTGTTATCTACGGTGGAAATAACACTGTTAACAACGTTGGTGTAACCGCTCTTTATCAAGGATTTGTCTATTCAAATGCTAATATTCCAGTAACTAGTATGACAGCTGGATCATTAACAGGCGGCTTCTACCCTGTTACTGTAACAACAACCAACCCTCATGGTCTAGTTGTTGGCAATGATATTGCAGTACTAGGAACCACTGCAACTAGTACTCCACCAAACGGTAGTTGGACTCTTGCATCAATACCAACTCCGACTACATTTGTTTACTATACTTCAAACAGTCCGGGTACTATTACAGCAGGTACACTAACTGGGGTATCAACTGTCTATACACAAAGTGGTTTTAGCAACCTTGCTCCAAACAGTAATTCGACCACAACTTTTACAGCTGGACAAATTATTACTGGTACAGGTATTCCAACTACAACATTTGTTACAGCATTTAATACAACAACTTTAGGTGCTTCTAGTACTATCAGTACAACAACATTGACTATAACCAATGCCAATAGTGGTGCCGGTCTTAGCAGAACATTGTGGCCAATGGGTCTTACTGGTCAAACTGGCGCAGTAGCAGTTTTATATCAGTTGACTGGATCTGGCACTGCAACCACTACTTCAACAGTTAGTGCAACTACTGCGGTACCTGGAACCGTTGGTCTAAGCACATTTAACATTTCTGCCGCTAACCAAAATATTTTAGTGGGACAACTGGTACAGGCTACTGGCATCCCAACAACCGGTGCATATGTTGGTGCAATCTTATCAAACTCAGCGGCTCTTACTATTATATCTGTGGTTAACTATCAAGGTATAGCAGTAACATTTACAGGAACAGTTAGTGGTACAGCTAGCTTCTACAACACAGGTGGTACAGGTACTTACCAATTAAGCAACGGTTCAGCTACTGGCACACCAACGGCAGCTTCAAGTTGGGCAACTACTGTTCCATTAACTGCTACAGGTACAATAACTGTTACTCCGTCAACCTCCTTATATGTGAAACCATTGGGTAATATTGCTCACAGATCGTTTGACGGCGGTGTACGTTTTTCAACTAATGCATCAAGTCATAACCATCAATTTACTAGACAAACACGTAGATATTTCCGTTACCAATCTGGTAAAGCAATTCAAATCTCAACAGGTACTACTCTAAAACCACAAATGAGTTTAGATGGATTATCATACAACAGTACTACTGGTCTAGTAACAGTTGTTACTAAAGATCCACACAATATTAACTCTGGTGTTGTTATTAAAGTTGATAATGCAAACGAAACAGGTTACGTTGGTACATTTACTATTAGCTCTGTTTTAAATCCTTACACCTTTACATACAATCCATTAGTATTGTATCCAAGCGGTACAGGTATAACTCCACAAACCGCAGTCGCTAGCGGAAGCCCAGTATGCTCTGCATTTGCATGGTACGGTAACTCTAACAGAGTTGGTATTTTTGACAATCAAAACGGCATGTATGTTGAGCATGATGGTCAAACTTTCTGGGCAGTAGCACGTACAAGTACCTATCAGTTATTTGGCACAATTTCTGTAGCCGCAAACGGTCAAACAGTTACTGGTTCAAATACTATATTCAGCAAACAGCTACAACCAAATGACTTTGTTGTAATACGCGGTATGACCTATCGTGTTTCGGCTATTACTTCTGATACACAGATCATAATTCAACCTGGATTTAGAGGAAGCTCTACAATTTATAATTCTCAGATTCTAAAAACTACTGAGCGTCGTATACCACAATACGCATTTAATATTGATCGTCTAGACGGTACAGGTCCAAGCGGATTTAACGTGGATTTTACACGTATGCAGATGTGGTACATTGATTATTCATGGTACGGTACAGGATTTATACGATTTGGTATCAGAGGTGCTGACGGTAACGTAATTTATTATCATAGAATTATTAATAATAACAGCCAATATCTAGCATATATGCGTTCAGGTAACTTGCCTGGTCGTTACGAATCAGTAACTTATTCTAAAACCAGTACTGTGATTGCAAATACAGGCGTAGTTGGTGCAGGTATAGTTGCTACAACTGATGCAGTCATTTATCTATCTGACACATATGGTTGGCCAACTAGCGGTAGTGCGTTGATGAGAAACAACAGCTACTCTGAATATATTAACTATAATAATCTTAGTGCAGTAGCAACTTTAACATTTAATACAACATTTGGCAGTAAGATATTAACTGCACCAACTGTTGGTGGTAGTGTTGCTGGCGTAGTAGTTGGACAATATATTTCAGGTCCTAATATTCCAAGCCCTTCAATAGTTGAAGCAATTAACAATAGCGTTGTGCCATATACTGTAACTATCAGTAATCCAGCGTTTGTTACTAGCACTACTGTTCAAACATTCTTATTCAACCCAAGTTTAACAGGTTGTGTACGTGGTCAAGCAGGTGCATCTACTACAGGAAATATTACCGCAGGTAGTACTACTATTGGTACTATTGGTACTACAACTGGTGTACAAATAGGTCAATATGTATACGGTAACGGTATACCTGCACAATCTTACGTTATTAGTTTTGTTCCAGGTACTTCTGTTGTTATCAGTCAAGCCGCAACATTGACTGCAAACGGTATAAGCATAGTGTTTGCTCAACTTGGTGTAACCAGTGTAGCACAACAGACAATATCATTAACTGCACCTACTACTATTGAGCTTCATACTCCACAGTTTGCTAGTGAAATTAACCACTGGGGTACATCAGCTATTATGGACGGTCAGTTTACTAACGATAAACAGTTTGTATTCACTAAAGGTATGACAAACTTGTTACCGATTGCTTCTGGTGTTAATTCCGCAGTATTAAGTTTCCGTGTTGCGCCAAGTGCAAGTAATGGTATTCCTGCTACAACAGTTGGACTAAGAGAGATTATTACTCGTATGCAATTTATCATGCAACAAACAGATATTTTGACTAACGGTAACTTCTTGATAACACTAAACTTGAACCCTACTATTATTGACCCAACTACTACTGCGCTAAACTGGCAATTGGTAGGTGGATCAAGTCTAAGTCAATATATTATTCACAACCAAGGTACAACAGTTTCTGGTGGTGAAGTTATTTTTGGATTCTACTTAAACACTGGTGCAGGCGGCACAAGTTATCAGTCAACACAACAAGATTTAACAATTGTTCGAGATCTTGGTACAAGTATTTTAGGTGGCGGCTATACCAGTCCACAAACTGGTATATACCCAGACGGTCCTGACGTTATAACTATTATGGCTCAGAACTTAGGATTTTCTACATCTAATATTCAAGCTCGACTAAGTTGGGTAGAAGCACAGGCTTAATATGTCATTAGTACAAGGGCAGTTTAATGTTACCTCAGTAGCGTCTACGGACCCTAGTACCTATTACTTGGCACTTCAATCTGCTGATTTTATAGGTTCTAAATCTACTTCTATCCCTACTAGCCAATTTTTAAGTTTTAATCCTAGAACTAATACGTTGGCTGTTAGTCGATTAAATGTTGGATCACGGGGTATAAGTACTGCCTCGATGCCAGCTGGTACAGTATTGCAAGTAGTACAGGCAACTACTACTACCGCAGTTGCAACAATAGCATCATCTTGGTATTCAACTGGGTTTTCAGCAACAATTACTCCTACTTCTGCTACAAGTAAGATATTAATTTCTTATGGTGCAAATTGTCGAATAGCGGCAACTGCCGGAGCAATTATTCAAACAACTTTGTTTAGATCAACTGTTGGTCTTGCTCCGTTAAATATTGCACCGCAACCTACAAGGGGATTTACTCAATTGCAAGCCTCGGTTGCTAACCAAATTGATGCTCCTTGTTTTGCAACTTATTTAGATTTACCTTATAACATTCCTTCATCCACTGTAACTGTTACTGGCACTGTTATTACTAATAATATTATTACTGCCGCTAATTCGTTAACCGTTGGTAGTAGTGTAGTTTTTAATTCTGGCTTTAACGGTGTAACAGCAGGTATAACATACTATGTTATATCATCTAACCTAAGTTCTTCAGGATTCAACGTAAGTACAGTACTAAACGGGCCTTCTATTACTATTAATACAACCGGTAGTGTTAGTGGCTCTTTTGGGGTTGTAACTTCTCCCTCAACGTTTGCTCCTCCGGCAGTTTTATTACCAGTTACCTATACAGTTTACATTCAAAATACAGGTGCTGGAGCCAGCGTTAGTTGGTGTATTGATGGATCATATGGTCAAATAACGCTTACAGAAGTAGCGGCATAATTGTCTTCCAATCTATAAAACTATCACTTTACTCAGCGTGATAAATACTTGATAAAGAGAGATTATCATGCAGAGCAAAGATACTACCGGAATTCACATAGAAGGGCATATTAAAATTTGGGATCCTATTTCTCAAGAAGTCTACATCAATAAACGAAATGCCATTCATTATGAAAACATGAGCATTGGCCTAGCAAACAGCTTATCAAATAGCGGCCAAGGTTTTATCTATCAAATGGCATTTGGCAACGGTGGAACAGCCGTTGATCCTACAGGTATTATTACATATCTAACACCAAATAGTTCAGGTTCAAATGCTAGTCTTTATAACGAAACTTATGCTAAAGTAGTTGATGATCGTTCAACAAATAATACTGACCCAACAAGAAATTTTATTGAACCTAGACATGTTACTGGTACAAACTATACTGATGTATTCATTACTTGTTTGTTAGACTACGGTGAACCTGGTGGACAAAATGCATACGATACAACTAACATAGGCGAAAGTGCTTATGTATTTGACGAATTAGGATTAAAAAGTTATAGCCCATCAGGTCAAAGTTTATTATTAACTCATGTAATTTTCCACCCGGTGCAAAAATCCCTTAATCGATTAATTCAAGTAGATTACACAGTAAGAATTCAAAGTCTTACAGGGCTAGCAGGAGTATAATATGCCATATCAAGTTAATCATACTGATACAACAAATCCTGCTAAACCTTCTTATACTGTTGCGGATCAAAGTCTTAACAAAGAAACTGATGTAACTTTTATTGGTAAAAATTATGCAGGGTATGGACCAGTTGTTGCAGAAAACTTTTTACATTTATTAGAAAATTTTGCTAACAGTACTGCACCTACAAATCCTATCGAAGGACAACTTTGGTATGATACCGGTGAAAAAATTCTAAAAGTATATGACAGTGCAGGCACTTGGAATACAACTGGATCAATTAAAAAATCTCCACTAGCTCCTACTCAAAACGGTCAAGGTGATTTATGGGTTGATACAAAAAATCAACAATTAAAAGTTTATGCAGGATCAACATGGTTGCTGGTCGGCCCGCAATTTAGTGCCGGAATAAAAACAGGTCCACAAGCAGAAACTATAACTGACACTAATAACGTAAATCGTAATGTCATAACTTTTTATTCTGATAACAGTTTAGTTGCTATAGTTAGTACTGCTACATTCACTCCAAAAGCAGTAATTTCAGGATTTAGTGTAATCAATAGTGGTATTAATTTTTCTAGTGCCACTAAGACGGCTATTGATCCAGGAAGTACATATACTACAGTTTGGGGAACAGCAAGTTCATCAGACGCCTTATTAATTAATGGTAAAGCCATTGCTTCTACTAATTTTCTAAGAAGCGATGTTGATACTTTTTCAAATAACACAATTAATATTCGTTCAAATAACGGATTAAGTATTGGTAGTGATTTAAATTTTAATATTAATACAGATGCAACTAACATAAATCTTGTTTCAAAGACTAGTGGTAATACTATTAACTTTAAATTAAATAATGCAGGAACATTAACAACAGTCGTACATGTTGACCCTGCAGGACTTGTTGGAATTAATAATATTAACCCTGTTACTGAGTTAGATGTAACTGGTACAATATCAGCAAGCGTGGGATTAATTATTACTGGAACTAATGATTCAACATCATTAGGTGCAGGAAGTATACAAACTAATGGTGGATTGTCTGTAAACAAAATAGCAAGAGTTGGTGGAGATTTACATACATATGGTAAATTATATGTTAACAATTTAGATTCTCTTGGAACTCCACAATCCGGATCTGCTATTTTACCTGATGCAGGGACAAATAGTGGATTATTTGATATTGGATCTAATAGTAAACGATTTGGTCGAATATATGCCAATACTATAGGTAATCCAGATAATTCAACTTCATTTTACGGTACGTTCCATGGATCTTTTTCTGGCGACGTTGGCGGTTCTGCTACTAGCCTAGCTAGTTCTACCAGTTTTAATATTGCTGGAGCTGTTAGCACTACTGCTGATCTTGTATTTGATGGCACAGGCGGAACAAAAACATTTAGTGTAACTGCTAATCAAGCTCTAATCACAGATCAAACATCAATCGATGTAAGCGATAAAGAAGATCAATTGTTAGTTTTCCGTCCAGATAGAACAGGTACACCCGGCGGTCTTAGAAAAATACGTAAACAAGCATTTTTCTCTAATGTAGCTACAGTTCCAGTTGGTGGTATTATGCCTTATCCTGGAAAAACTGCACCACCTGGGTTCTTATTTTGTGACGGTAGCGAATTACCTGCAGGAACATACAGTCTTTTATTTGATGTTATTGGATATACTTACAGAGCAAATGGATTGCTTAAAGGATCTAATACATTTGCACTACCTGACCTTAGAGGTAGATTTCCTTTAGGTATGGACAGTATGGATAACAATCTTACAGTACCTGATAGGACTAATACTACTATTCAAATTAATGCTGGCGGAAATAGAAACGGAACACGTTCCCCAACTGAACGTGCTAATAATGTTACTAGTACTGCGGCAAACCAAGTTGGAGCAACATCAGGAAGTGAATATAAAACACTAGATATTACTAATTTACCTGGGCATAAACATAATTTAAGTTCTGAAGGCACAGGGGCATCTCAATATTATGCAGTCGGAGTACCAAACGGCTCCGGTGGCAATAATACTACACGAGGCTACGGGATGCAAAACACTTCTAGTACAGGTTTTGGATTATCAAACAGTGGAGCAGTTGTATCTGCTAATGGAACTGACAAAGCATTTACTGTAATGAATCCTTATCTAACTATAAATTATATTATTTTTACAGGCGTGTTCTAATGAGTAACTATGTAATAAACAAAACAGATGGTTCAATTTTAGTTGAAATACCAGACGGATCAATTAATCAATCTGCAACAGATTTAACTTTGATAGGAAGAAATTCTAGTAACTACGGTGAATTTTTAAATGAAAATCTTATTCGATTACTAGAAAATTTTGCCAGCCCAAGCAAACCAAATAATCCTATTAATGGACAGTTATGGTACGACACTATTGAAAATCGAATGAAAGTATATGATGTTACTATACAAGATTTTAAAGTAAGCGGCGGCACCATAGTATCTAATACTGCACCAGGTGGAATCGTTGCCGGTGATATATGGATTGACAATTATAGACGACAGCTATATTTTAATGATGGATTAAGTAATATACTAGCTGGACCGTTATATTCTAATCAACAAGGACTTAGCGGGTTTCAAGTTGTTGATATTTCTGATACTGATAATGTTCAACGAACTGTTGTAGCATTATATGTAGCAAATTCGCTAATTGGAATTTGGAGTAAAGATGCATTTACACCTAGTTCATCTATAGCAGGTTATTCTGGTAATATTCAAATTGGATTTAATGCAGGTACATTAAATAATATAAAATTACATACATCAGTAGCCGTAGCTGATACACTAACTAATCCGTCAACTGGTGATCCTTTATCGGCAAGTAGTTTTTTATCAACTATTGACGATTCTGGAACTACTGGTACTATATCTATTCTAAATAGTAATCCGTTAATTTTAGGTACACTTAGTCAAAATCAACTATTTGTTGATAACAATAGCATACAATTTATATCCAATACAACGGATCAAGATTTTATAATTAATACAAAAAGTGCAGGAACTCCTAATCAAGCCTTAACGATTAAAGCTTCTTTACAACACATTGGTATTTTTAATAGTAATCCGGCAGCTACCTTAGATGTAGACGGAGATCTTATTGTTAGTGGTAATTTTACTAGAGTTGGATTAGATTTTATTCATGTTAATTATATTACAGTATCGAGTACTTCGACTTATGTATTAAGCGGAAGTTTTAGCGATAATGTATTATTAGTTGGTAATACCGGGTATACTGCAACATTGACATTTCCTACAGCGCAAGCAGATGGTCAAGTTGTAAGATTTTCAGTACATACTAACACTGTAACCTTAGCATTAACAGCTGGTCCAACATTATCAGGAACCTTTGCTGGTTCAGTGACTGCACCGACTACATTTAGCTACGTTTATAGACAAGCTGATACTACATGGTATAGGATTAGATAAATATAAAAAACAAGGAATTGAGTAATGTCATACACCATTAACAAATATAACGGAGATCTCGTAGCAACTGTTGCTGACGGGACAATCGATGCCACATTAGATATTAAATTAATTGGTAAAAATTATGCTGGCTACGGAGAAATTCTTAATGACAATTTTGTTTATTTGTTAGAAAATTTTGCTGGAACTGGAGAACCTCCAAGAAAAACAAAAGGTCAAATATGGTTTGACAGCGGCAACGGTAAATTAAAATTTTATGACGGTACGAAATTTCGAACAGCATCGGGTGCTGAAACTGGAAGTACTGCTCCGTCAGGATTAACGCAAGGCGATTTTTGGTTTAATACTGCAACAAATCAACTATTTGCTTGGTCATCAACAGGTGGTGTTGGAAGTCAACCTGGATTTGTATTAGTCGGTCCTCAAGGTATTGCTGGCGAAGGCATTACTCAAATGAAGTCGATTAATGTTCCAGATAACCACTTGCCTGTTCCGGTACAACATCCTATCATTGAAGCTATCGTTAATGGAACAACTATTTTTACAGTTAGCCCAGATGCGGATTTTACACTTAGTTCTACAATATTATCATCAAATCCTGAATTATCAGGATTTACACAAACAAACGGTATTCGACAAGGTGTAACTTTATACGGAGTTGATTCAACAGGCGCAAGTTCTGCTTATAAATTCCATGGCACTGCAACAAATGCATTACAGTTAAACGGAGTCAATGCAACTGATTATGTTAATAAAAACACTCCAGTATTTGCTGGTGTTGCTCAATTTATTGATGGCGGATTTAATGTTGGAACAATTTTAACTATCCTTAACGATAACTCGATACCAACAATACGAAACAGTTCCAATGCAGTAATTAAATTCCAAACATTTCAAAGTAGTGTTGCTAAGACTCCTTTAGTGTTAAATGGTAGCAATGTATATCCTGGTTCTGATCTAGTTTCAGATCTTGGATCAGCAACAGCTGGTGTAGGTAATACACCATTACGTTGGAACAATGTTTATGCTAATTACTATTATGGTACTGCACAAAAATCTGATGCACTGAATGTAAACAGTCAAGCACTAACTGGAAGCACATCAGCAGTTGCTAATACAATTGCTGCCAGAGATGGGTCTGGTAATTTAGCCGCAGTGTTGTTCCAAGGAACAGCATCTCAAGCACAATACGCTGACTTAGCAGAAAAATATCTTGCAGATGCTACTTATCCAGTTGGTACAGTAGTAGCAGTTGGCGGCGCAAAAGAAGTAACTGCGGCAGTTTCTGGTAATATCCCAATTGGTGTAGTAAGCGACAAACCTGCTTATTTGATGAATAAAGATTTAGTAGGCGGCACTGCAATTGCACTAAAAGGTCGAGTACCAGTTCGTGTAGTAGGACCTGTAAACAAGGGTGATTACATGGTACCAACTGAAACTGGATGCGCTACTTCTACAGTTGACAATACAAACAGAGCTATTTTTGCAATAAGTTTAGAAACTAGCGGTCATGATGGTGTCAAACTTGTTGAATGTGTAATTTTATAAAAATAAATATTTTAAGAAAAAAGGTAAGACATGGCTACAATTGGTGTATTACAGGGTAATTTAATAGGACCCCTTAGTTATAATGATATTCGTACAACGATATCTCCTGTTATTGGGTCCGGCTCTGGCACCAACGGGTATGGACAAACAAGTCTTACTACTCAAGTATCACAAAATAATAAAATTGGTGTTGATCAATGGTGGTATTTACGTAAAGATTTATTAACATGTTTTCAGCATATTTCAGGACTAACTAATGCTGATATAGAAAATGTATTGACTTCCCCAGGTGCGTATTTTACTGGACAAATTACTGGATCAACATTAACGGTTACTGCATTATCCCTTGGTACAATCTCTTCTGGACAACGAATTTCAATAGCAAGCGGATCAACAGCATTTCCGTCGGGAGTAACTATCAGTACAGTGAATACTGCATACTTTACTGGGTATATTAGTGCAGGAGCAGGATCTGGATCAATTGGTACAACATTAACTATTACAAGCGGAAATACACCTTCTATAGGAATGACACTAAGTTCCTCAGGTCTAACTGCTGGCACTTATATTACTGCTGGGTCTGGAAGTTCTTGGACGGTGTCTGGATCTGCACAAACATTTGGATCAGCTGGAGCACCTGCATCGTTTAGTGCAGTAAGTTATACATTAAGTGCCAGCGCATCTACTCCTGTAACTAGTACATCACTAGTAAGTTCAGTAGTTATTACTGCGGCAGATCGCGCAGCCTATAACACTATTGCAACTATTATGACTTGGGGATCTTTAGTAACTACTAACGTTATTGCAACTCCTGGTAGTACGACTACTGTAAATGGATTTACTGGATATTGGATTACGGTGCCACTTGATGTTTATTATATAGGGCAACCGGTAACAGTATCGGGTAATAATACTGGTACAGGAGGCATACTATCCCCATTATATGTTGCCGGTACTACGTATTGGATTGGTAAAATTGGAACTCCGGATGGTAATGGAAAAGTAACACAGATAATTCTTACAAGTTCTTATTCAAACTTAATAAACAATACATATGACGTTACTACATCTGCTGGTACTCCACAAGGACTACGATGGGACTTTAGATCAAGATTAACACCACCGCCATTAACTCCCTTAGCACAAGCTAGTAGAGTTGCACTGGATACTGTGAGTAACTTATCTAATACAGGATCTACTCCAACAGTATGGGGCGGTACAACACAAAATCCTTCGTATCCGCAGTCGGGTAGAGTGACCGTTACTCGTGTTATTACTGTTAATTTTGGTAGCGATAATGCCGCAAGATATTTCTTTAATTCAGGCGGATTTATAGAATTTTCATCTAGTAGAAAGGACGGAACTAGTCCTACGTATACTGATAATTCTGCTTATAATAATGTCTCAACTAAAAACGGTCTTTGGACAACCTTATTGCAAGACATGGGATCAATTCGATTTGCAAATGATTTTACATATGCTAGCGGTATAACAGTACCTTCACCAAGTAGCAATGATCCTTCTACTAATGCAGTTGAAACAAGTATTGGATATGTTGGGATAAACAACACATGGCAAACTATTTTTACTAAAACTAGTTCGTATTATACGCCTAATAATTATCGAATACAAGCAACTAATGTTCTTGGAACGGGGCAAGTTAGTTTTGCTATAACATGGAATGATACTGCTGTAAGTTCTAATATAGTTTCAGGTGTTAACATGGCAATTGACGAAGACGTTACAGGTTGCCTTCGTTCATTAGTACAATGCTATATCCCCTCAGGTGCATCTTCATCAACTTATGGATTTACCTTAACAACACCTAGCGTGACTGCATCCACAGTTAACGGTATTTCAAACACCGCAAGTTTCTGGGTATAATCAGTATTCTTTGTTCTAATATCTTAATCTGATAATTATAGTATAGTTATCAGCTTGGGGGTTTTATGGATAATACTGCGCTTGAAAAAGCATTTGAGGTAGCCAATTATATGGCTACCCTTTCTGGACAACATCGTATATTTTTAGAAGAATTTAATCAAAAATGTTTGTACTATACTAACGGTGCAACATTTAAAATAACTCACGAGTTAATTTCTTTTACCAAAACAATATTAGATTTAGGACATGTTGATAACGTTGCATTTTTAGATTCTAATAATTTACCAACAATTATTCCTGATGTACAAGATTTTTTTGATACAATAGTTTCTAATTATTATGAAGCGTTAAATGAGTATACTTCTAAATATAATGAAGTAAAATCAAAACGTACAGTTGAAGGTTTAATTAGTGTATGACAACAGGCGCTGTTATTTTTGCTCAAAATAATTCTAATATTGATTATGTTGGGCTAGCAAACTACGCTGCCTCAAAAATTATAAAACATTTAGATATCCCTGTATCGCTAATTACAAATAATATAGATTTAATATCTAAAAAATATCCTAATCATAATTTTGATCAAATCATTGAGATCACACCAAACAATTTCCCTCAATTTAGAGTGTTTAACGATGGTGCATTTTCATCTAAAAAAGTAGAATGGAATAACTTTTCTAGAAGCGATGTATATAAATTAACACCATATGATAGAACACTAGTAATTGATAGCGATTTTATTATTAATTCTAAATTATTAAAACCTGCGCTTACTGCGGAATCAAATTTTCAAATTTATAAAAAAAGTTTTGATCTAGCAAGTTGGAGACATAATTTAGAATTTGACCGTATTAATCGATATGGTATTCCTTTTTATTGGGGTACTGTGTTTATTTTTGATAAAGATCCAATGGTTGAAAGTTTTTTTACTTTAGTAGAGTACATCAAATATAACTGGACTTATTTTAAATTATTATACGGTTTAGATTTTGGATTATTTAGAAACGATCATGCATTTAGTGTAGCAATTCATTTAATGAATAGTGATACTGGTAATTTTTCTACGGAATTGCCAGGCAAGCTATCTTATATTCTTGACACTGATAAATTAATTAAAATTGATAACGATGCTATGACGTTTTTAATAGAAAAACAAAATTGTCTAGGAGAATATGTAGTTGCACATACTAATAGTCTTGATGTTCACGTAATGAATAAATTAACTTTAAATCAAATAGTTAACGGTGATCAACATGAGTAAAGGATTTTTAGTAATAGCTCAAAATAATCCTAATGTTGACTATGTTACACAGGCATATGCACTAGCATTATCTATTCAAAGTAGTCAGTCTACAGTTAAATCAATATCATTAGTAACAAATAATATAGTTCCTGAAGAATATAAATCAGCATTTGATCAAATACTGCCAATATTGTTTAATGACTCTGCTGCCAAGTCTGCATGGAAAGTTGAAAATCGATGGAAGTTATATCACGCATCTCCATACGATGAAACAATTGTTTTAGATACTGATATGCTAATGTTAGGAGATATCTCTCTTTGGTGGGAGCATTGTAATAACTATGATATAAAATTTTGCTCTAAAGTAAAAAATTATAAGCAAGAAATAATTAAAATAGATCCGTTTCATAGAAAAACATTTATTGCTAATCGATTATCTAATCCTTATTTTGCATTACATTATTTTAAAAAAACGGCTACTGCAAAAGATTTTTATACTGCCTTAGAATTTGTTAGTAAGAATTGGGAATGGTCGTATAAAAAATTTGCCCCTAATGAATATCAGAATTGGCTCAGTTTAGACTTAGCATCAGCTATTGCAATTGAGATAACTGGATTTTATAATTGTGTCAGCGATGCAAATTGTCCTTTAGAATTTGTGCATATGAAACCTGCACTGCAAGGCCTCCATGATTTTCAAAATTCAAATTGGACAAACAATATTAATCATACATTAAACAGTAAAGGTGAGTTATTAGTTGAAAATATTAAACAACCTAAACTATTCCATTACGTAGAAAAACAATTTATTACACCTAAGATTATTAGTAAGTTACAAGGATTAATATAATGATTACAGCACCTCCAAATTATTATATCTATTATAATTCTCTTACGGGAGAAATTATGTCTGTTACTACTAATCCACCAACATCTTTAGATGATTACATACAAATAGATTCATTAAAGTATTCAAATTTAGTATCAGGTAAATGGAAGTTTTCAGATTATTATGTAGGAAAACGTCTAGCAGTGCCTACTCTTATGAAACATGTATCAGAGTATAATAAGAAAAAAATGCTACATTGGATTGAATACAACTCTGATGCTGAAGTAATTGTAGAATGGGATTTTAAAAATAAGTCTTGGAATTTTTGGTTAGTTGATTCATGTAAAAAATTTATCATTGATAATTCTAAAGAACGATTATCTAATATAATATTTTTTATAGTAAAAGAATCTAATAGGAATCAATTAATTCAAACTATACAAATAGATGTTGAGGAGTTAATTATGTCTGATAAAATTACTAGATTGTTTGAGCATGATTTAGAATTTAGTATTGATAGTATTAGTATATCAGCAACTTCTGATAATAATTTTGAATCATATGGGTTAGTTAAACATGTCTAAAATTAAAGTTATTGAACAAGATATTATATTTCTTAGCTACGATGAGCCTAATGCAGAGAAACACTATGCGGATTTACTCAGTAAAGCGCCATGGGCAAAACGTGTGCATGGTGTTAAAGGTAGCGATGCCGCACACAAAGCCTGCGCGGCAAAAAGCGAAACAGAATACTTTGTTACTGTAGATGCAGATAACATTGTTAATCCAAATTTTTTTAATGTAATAGTTGACTTAGATGAATTAGGATTATCTGATAAAAATGTGTTTAGCTGGTGCGGCAAAGTACATGTTAATGGATTAATGTATGGTAACGGCGGCCTTAAAATGTGGACACGTGAGTTTGTAAACAACATGCGTACACACGAAAATAGCGACCCCAAGGACACTAAGGGATTAGTTGAATTTTGTTTTGATAATCGATACTATCAATTTAATGACAATTATAGCGAGAGCTTTACAAATGCAACACCATTCCAAGCGTGGCGAGCAGGATTCCGTGAAGGTGTAAAGATGTCCTTAAACCAAGGCGCCAAGGTAGCTGAGTTAACTACTATTTGGTGGCAAAACTATCATAGATTATTAGTATGGTGCAACGTTGGTGCTGATGTAAAACATGGATTATGGTCTATGTACGGTGCTAGACAAGGTGCTTATCTTACTAATTGTACCGATTGGGATTACTCTAATGTACGTGATTTTGAATGGCTTACTGATGAATGGAATACAACAACTAAAAAAATTACAGAAGATAACATATTAGATGAAATAGTAAAATTAGGAGATACTCTTAAACATGAGTGTAAGATAGCAATAGCTAATCTTGATCCTGATGCAAGTATATTTTTTAAAACTGTATATAATAACAGTCCTAGAATTATTCGAAGATAATATGTATGATATAATTTTCATTGGCAGTGACAGTCAAAGTTATCGTAATTTAAAATCTAGATTTACTATGCTTAAACGAGCAGAAACGTTTGATGAAGCTAAACGTAAATCATTTACAAAATTCTTTTGGGTAGTATGGCCGGATGTAGAGATTGAAAAGGACTTTACTTTTGACTATAAGGTTGATCCATATGATGCAGATTATATTCATATTTTTAAAAATGGAAAATTTTATGACGGAATACTGTTAGTCAAAAAAACTATTGAAATATCGAATAGAGAATTAAGTTATAGGTTCTTTGCCAATAAAAAAGAAATTGATATACTTGCAAGTAATCCAATATCTTTTGATATAGTGTTTATTTCATATTTTGAACTCCAAGCAGACAAAAATTTTGAATTATTAAATCAACATTTTCCTTCTTCTAACATTTTTAGAATAGACGGCGTTAAGGGCATACATCAAGCACACGTAGAAGCAGCCAAATTAGTAACAACTGAAATGTTTTGGGTAGTCGATGCTGATGCTATTATAGTTCCTGAATTTAAATTTGATTATCAAGTAGTGCGTCACATGTATGATACAGTTCATGTTTGGAGAAGTCGTAACCCTATTAATGGATTAGAATATGGCTATGGTGGTGTTAAATTATTACCAACTAAATTAACAATTAATTTAGATACTACTAGTACAGATATGACTACAAGTATAAGTTCAAAATTTCATGCAGTTGAGCAAACATCTAATATCACATCATTTAATACTGATGCATTTAGCACATGGCGTAGTGCTTTTAGAGAATGTTGTAAATTAGCCAGTAAAGTAATCGATAGGCAGGATAACTTTGAAACAATTAAACGTCTTGAAATCTGGTGTACGCTCAATAATGATGTATCGTTTGGCTATTATTCTTATTTAGGCGCACTCGCTGGCAGAGCGTACGGAGAAAAAAATGCCTCCAATAAGGAGGCACTTAATAAGATTAATGACTTTAATTGGTTACAAGATCTTTGGCTAGAGGAAAAATCTCAGCTATCACTTGAGCACAAGCAATAGCAACTTCTTGATGCTCTTTCTGCGTACCATTAGCACTACGCAATTCAATAAAGTGAACCCAGCTACGTAGTGTTCCATTCATATATAAACGGCTTACAGTAAGCCCTTCTGGTAGTACTGCTCGAGCTTGTTCTTTAGCAATGCCGTTATCAATAGCCCATTTGTATTCTTTCTTGACTGCGTATAGTACACGCTTTTGAGCACGTTCCCACTCGTAGGCAAGTTGCTTTTGTGCTTCATCGGACATGTCTAGTTCTACGCTGTTTTGTCGATTCTTAGTGTCCTGGAATCTTGCTTCTCGTAAAGTAAACGCATCATCAAGCTCTGCCGTTGGGTCAGCATAACGTTGGGAAAACTCTTGAAAGGAGAAGCTTCTATGTCTAAGAATTTGCCTAGCAATGTCTCTTGTTGTTGTAATTTCCAAGCAAGCTGAGACCATCTCAAGAGGACTCCAGTGTTGGTGTCTAATAAGATACTTGATAAGTTTTTCGGAGGTTTCTGTATTAAGTTGATTGCTTGGGTTTGAGACTCTTGCACAGAAGGCAATGAGTTCTTGTACGTCATCGATTCCCGAGTTGGAGAATTCGTTGGTTGGTTGACTGTAACTGAGTAATCGAACATTCATTTATAGTTTCTTTTTCTTTAAAAATTTATCAGTTGATTTTTTTATATCTTTTTTTACTCGTTCTGAGTCAAGTTTAAAATCAATATTATCAATATTATCTTCGTAACTAGATATTAGTTCTTGAATTTGCTTTTCAAGATCTTCCCATCGAGGCACTTTACTACCTTTTTGTATTTTTATTTCCCAAGTCTTGCCATCTTTAAAATTGACCAGAATTGCGTGGAGATACACTAGAGGTAATACATTAAGTTTTACCTCTCCAAAAATTTCCGGCCAATGCTCAATGACTTCTTTGGGAAGCGGCCTTCCCAGTTGCGTCACTATACTTTCTTCTTAACAGTTGGTACTAATTCTTCAGCTTTTCGACGCATTTCTGCCGCCTGCTTTGCTAATTTATCAGCTTGGCTACGGAAAAATTTTGCTTGTTCGTCCGGAGTACCTGATGGCGCAACCGAAACGATTTCTTCGTTTACTGATTGAGAAGTTGTTTTAACAGCATCTGAAGTTGGAGTAGTTGTAACAGGGCTTTCTAAAGTAGTTTTTACTTTGTCATTAACTCCTGATTTTAAACTTAAATCATCTACTGGCAATCCACGTTGTTCAGCAATAATTTGATTCAATTCAGATAACAAAATTGATACTCCTGGCGATGGAATCATTTCAATCTGATCAGTTGAAACTTTAATCAATCGATTCTGAGTATGTAATGCGGCTAACATAATACTGCCATCTGGAAAATTACTACGAGCCATTACTTCTGCAAATTCATAAGAATTTTGACCACTTGGGCTATTAACTAAGTTAATGATAGCGTCGTGATACGCATCTGGTAAATTTTCTGTAGGAACAATTAGACAATTGTATGCATCGCCTGGTAAAGTACGATATGCAACAAGGCATCGTTTACCATTTGATTTAACACGACCTACGTGTTTAAGTTCTTGTGCCATTATTGTTTTGCGCCTTCTGCTTGTTGTTTAGCAACTTGATCTAAGAAAGATGTTAATTTTGTATATGTTTGACCTACTGCTGTCATTTCATTTGGTTTAAAAGCACCTCGTGAGCTAGCAATATCAATGATAACTTTCATTGCATTAAGGTCGTTAATATTTAATTCTGCACTTGCTTCTGTCTTATCAGTTTCTGGTGCGTCTTGTGGTTGTTGTACTTCGTCAGTCATAGTGTCTCCTTTGTGAACTGCATATATAATTATCTTAGTTGTAAATGTGGACAAGCAATTGTGAAGAAGCTAAGTTCTTTTTCAGCTTCAAACCCAATTTTTGTAGTATAGATAATTGTATTTGTATTGTCTAATCCAATGCCCTGTCCTATATAGTACCTGTTATTTAAATTCTTTTTAATCCAAGAATCTATAGATTTGATTGTAGATGGGTTGTATCTGTCTAGAGTAATATACTTAAAATGTGGACAGGCAAACTCAACCCTACGTAAATCAAAATAATTTAAAGGGTTAGGTTTGCCTGTTTTAAGAGACATTATGCAGATTCCTTAGAAAATTCATAGTATGCATATTCGCCAAATGGGGGAACAATTTTGTCATTGCCGTGAATAATAAACACTGTATCGCAGTAGTGTTCATCGCCCCAGCTACCCCATGGATATCCATCTGTAAACATGATAAACTTCTTAGGCTGAATATCATTTTCTTTCATGTAATCCCAGTTGGCATCAAACTCAGTTCCGCCACCGCCCATTGGGGTGTACTCGTCAAACTCGTCAATGTTGTATCCACTAAAGTCAGCTTCATTATAAACCTTAGTATCAAAGCACCAGACCTTAATATTAAAGTCCTTGTATTCTTCCATGATTCCTTTGATTTCGCTCAAGAAGTCTTTAGCCTGCTCATCTCCAATTGATCCTGACATGTCAATTGCTACGCAAATATCGATTGTTTCTTGATATTGTGTACCAGGGAGGATTGCGTTCATATGCCATCCTTTTCGATTAGGACGCATAAAACTGTAATCATTTTTAATTGTGCTTTGAATTTGTTGACGGATGATTTCTCGCCAATTCATTTTAGGCTCGGTTAATTCTTTGATCATGCGTTGGATTTCTGCAGGAGTATTGCCTGCACCCGCCGCTTGTGACGCTTGCATGATTGCTTCACGCATTTCATCGCGTATTTGTTTCATTTCTTCTTTAGAATAAGAAGGCTGACCATCTTTACCTTGCTCACCCCAGTCAATGTGATCGTCGAGCAATTGACCAATCATTTGTTTTTGTTTGTTCTTAACATCATCATAAATTTCGTCATAGACTTGTTCTGCACTCTTACCATAGTGTTTTCTATCATGAAAAATATCAATTTTTGGAGGAGCTTCTCCAATGCCGTCTCGAATCAATTGTCCGTTTACGCAATAGTCCGCGGCAATATTAAACACTTTTCGATCTCTAGTTTCTGTACGACCCATATGATCAAATACATTATGTAGAATTTCGTGTGCAATAACAAACTCAACTTGTTTAACTGTAAGATCTTTGAAGAATTCTGTATTATAAAAAATATGACGACCATCTGTAGCCGCAGTCATGCACCAGTCATCTGCTTGCTGAATCTTCAAGCGAGTAGCCATGTTTCCAAAAAACGGATGGCGAAGTAGTAGACCCACTCGGGCTACAATAATTTTATCAACAATTGGATCGGTATGTGACATAATATTCCTTTTCTGTATGTATATATTATAACAGGACCCAAAGGTCCTGTCAATTGATATTACACCAAATTACTTTTCAGTTGCGGCGCTAATGTACTTACCAAACTTAGCATGGAAAGCGTCAAAGCATTGAATCTCATCTGGATCCAGTGGCAACTTATAAGTGCTCAAAGACAACTTAGTACCCATGATGACTAATTCTGTTTCAAAATTATCCATCATAAATTGGAAGAAATTATTAGTTTGATCATTCCAATTCTTCATTTTCTTGTCGGATGCATCTTTCAATTCATAACACAAAGACACAGTCAACGAGTACATTGCTGAGATTTCTTTAGAATCCATCTTCTTAACTTTACCACTCAAAATATCACGTGGATCAGGCATTTTGCTGGCATGTTTACGGTGAGCCATAAACTTAACAGCAAGACCTTCACCAACTGAACCAGAAACCAAATCAGTCAACGTGTCGTTATCAGTATCGTCATCATGCAACAATTCGCTGACAAAAGACCAAGAACGCGGTGTAGCAAATGCACGTGAGCTAGACTTTGGATCAAAGTCATACAAGTCCTTTTTAGAGAAGGTTAAGAAACCAACTACATCTTTATGGATCTTGTTTTCAGCCGCCCATTCAAAGTAGTCATCCCACTCAACAGTCATCTCCAAGTGAACAAAACGGTTTGCCAACGGAGCAGGCATACGGAATGTAACACCCTTGTCAGTTTCACGGTTACCAGCCGCTACCATAACAACATTATCAGGCAAATGGTAAGTACCAACACGGCGATTCAAAATAAGTTGATAAGCCGCAGCCTGTACAGCAGGAGCCGCAGAATTCATTTCGTCTAAGAATAGGATAATTTGTTTATGCTTACTAGCCAATTCCATGTTAGGAAGTTCGCTAGGAGGAGCCCAACGCATGGTATTATCGTTGGAATCAAAATATGGAATACCTTTAATATCTGTAGGTTCCCACAAGCTCAAACGTACATCAATTACGTGAGCATCAAGCTCGCCACCGAGCTGTTTAATAATATCTGATTTACCAATTCCGGGAGGTCCCCACAAGAAAATTGGACGTTTATTTTTAAAGGCTTTACGCAAAGATTTTTTTGCGCTTTTTGGACCTACTGTACGAGTGACTAGTTCTGCTGCCATTTTGCTTCCTATCTTAGTTAAAAAAAATGTTGTTAATAACGCTATCTATGTATCTATTATAGCGTCACTTGGTATAGGTGTCAACAATTTTTTAATTATTTTGGCAAATTAAAGTCGATTAACGTGATTCATTCTAAAATATGCCAAACTTTGGGAATAATCTTCTTTAAAAATAGTATTGTTCCATTCAATAGCATATGACCGGGCAGTACTACTAATAGTATTATTTGGCCAAACCCAATCTAAAAATTTCAAAGATTCTAATGGAGTGGCATGCATGTCATTATTTGGAGAAATACGTGGAGTGTTATAGAAAAATTCAAAACTAGCCCAAAATACACCACTAATGTTAGTAAACACCTCTTGATACATTTCAATTACATCTTGATCTTTAAATATTGAGTTTGGGATAGCAGATCCGGTATATACTAAATTTCTATACTCTTGCCACAATGGAACTAATGCATCCTTGTTATTGGATTCTATCCAAATTTTTTCATGACTATCTGTAAAGTTGAAAATATCAAAATAAAATAAATTTGCCCAGTCGCAATCTAAATTTTCTAATAATTTTTGAATAGCTTGTATGTATGCAAGGTCTCTAATCATCTGCGACCTAGAATCAAAATAAAATTGTTTAATCCAGTTCTCATCATAGATTTTATCAACATTTCCAGGAGTAGCATGAATCCATTTATTATTTGAATACCTGCCTTCTCTTTCTTTTGTTGTCCATTTTATAATTACTAAATCATCTTTATTAAATTTATATCTAGTGTTTGCTTCTATAACACTATTAAAAATAAAATAATTGCTACCACCAGGTTCTGCCCAATTTTGGTAAAACTCGATATCTTGTCCAATAACGTCGGCCCAAGACGGCCACATATAGTTAGTATTACTACAACCAAATGCAAAGAATCTTTTATATTTAGATGGATTAAGGTTTGTTATTTTCATTAGCTATTTAAATTAGCTAATTCTTTTTCTCGTTCATTCATGGCTTTAATAAGGCCAAATTTTCTAATGTCGTCTGAAAATAAGTATAGTTCAAAACTTTTTCTTTCAGAAAAAACTGCAATACTTTTGTTTGTAAGGTAGTATGGACAGTCTATGTACCTTTCTAAAAATACAATAGTCTGCGGGCTAAGTTCAATAGGTTCAGTAAATGGAATATCGTAAAATTTAATTTCAAGTTCAGTACTTAAGAAATCAAATCCTTCTTCAGTTAGTCTAAATGCGTTGTCTTTACCAACCCGATTTGATTGCCACCATTTTCTTCCAAATAATTTTACATTGGCATCGTCTGTACTTTTGCCCCATTGTTGGAGAAATATTTTAGTAAGTATGTCTCTTGGTAGGCTCATTTAACAATAGTTCCAGAGGTTAATTTAACCACTTGGAAATCTTCGCAACCAAATGTTAAATTTAATTTTTTGGCTAGATTGTGTGCGTGTCCCGGATTTGAAAAAGAAACTTTTTTATATTTAGGTCCAGGGTAGCTGGTAAGGCTATTAAACGATTTTAGATTAAACGGCTCGCCTTTATAAAACACGGCCCAAATTGCGTCAGACTCTAAAACTTGTTCAGCTTTATAAGTTTTTTTGTTGATATGCTCTAGCAATATCTTTGGCTTAGGTCTTGACATAAGAATACGTATCCGATTAATATACGTATATTTATCTCTTATTTTTGGTTTTCGAAGCCACCACCATCCATAGTTACTGTTACAATATCAGTATCAAGACTACGTTTTAATGCATTAAACATTGTTTCATAATCTTGATTAACCTTATCGAGCAATTCTGTAATGGCCATATTAAGTGTTCTTGCCTGAGCAATAGACATCTTAATCTCAGACTGCCTAGTTGATTCAGCACTTCGTAGCTGTTGTACGAATTGTGTAATAGGTGTTAAATTAATCTGATTTTGCATTTGCAAGTACCGTTTTCATTTCTAACTCAGATTTAAATGGGCCTTTGCTAGGATAGCGTTCGATAGTAATTGCTTTTGGACAAAAGCTCTTAACCCATCCTTTGTCAAATTTAATTACATAATAACCTGCACAATATAAACTCTTACTAGCATTGCTCTTAGTAAATAATGGCAACTTACGTTTCACATCGTACATGGCATTGTATGGTTTACAACTAGTTGGATATCCATGGCAATCGTTTAATTCTACTGTTGTTACTTTTACTTTAGGATTTTTTAAAAAGAATTCTTTACCAAAGTGTTTTTGTAGATCTTCTTTTTTGTTAAACATTAATTCACCGTTAGAACTACTCAACATATATTTGTTATTTTCTTTTTTATGTAGCGTGGCAATTTTAGTACCATCTTGTTCAACAATCCAAAACTTGCCATCTACAATTGGTTTTGCGTGTATTTCTGTCATTACTCGTCCTTAAAGTCAATTACATTGCCGTCGTCATCCGCACAGATAATACGAACAGTTTCTCCTGCTTCATTTTGAATTTCAATTGGGCCCCAGATCCACCATTCGGTTTCATCTTGCATCCAATCGTCATCTCTTTCTTCTAGTTCGTAAGGACTGTTTTCTTCTAGGAACTCACGAATTTCTTCTTCGGCATCTTCGTCAAGACCTTCAACTTCGACGTCATACCAGCAACCGCCATCGTCCATACTAATAAGTTCAACACTTTCAATATTGTTGATAGAACAGTTTAACATGTCAATGCTGTCTTTTCGACCATCGCCACCAGGCACTTCAGTAAATTCAAACTCGGGTGGATTGTCGTCCGATGTTTCAACAGTCCAAGTCCCCCAACGAAATCCGTTAGTAACAGTTACCTTACCTGTGCCGTTACCTCGTTGAGTATATGTTTCAACTTCTTGAACATTCTTTTTGTAATGTGTGCTTACAGTCCATGTTGCCATGTTTATCCCCTTAAACGTCTAGATCCATTTCGCCGGCTTCTTTAACAAGAGCTAGCACTTCTTCTAATGAATTACATAGGATCTTAGCATTAACATAGTCGCCTTTTTTATTACGACCACCCGCCTCAACCATAAATCCGTTGTCATAACGATTGATAGTGTATGACTCGTTAATTTTTGTCAGCTTGTCGCCGAACTTAGTTACTGATTTTGCTGTTGCCATAAGTTACTCCTTGTATTTGGCTTGGAACGGTTCAGCATACGTTTGTATGTTGTCTGCAATCTTTTTCATGTCCCATGTGTTGCAGAATTTAAGCATACGAATACCTACTTGATCTATAGTTTTAGGTACCGCATTTAATTCGATTGTTTCTTTAATCTTAGCTTTAATATCGTCGGGCTGTGCAGTTAAGTCACACAACTGTACATTACGCAGATAATCTTCTAAGACTCTGTGTTCGACACCGTTGTGGTCAACC
>Ga0209188_1000626_pt1 | contig 33003 bp, 32 predicted proteins | sample C_130625_EF_Meta_FD_187307 | JGI IMG/M metagenome (GOLD analysis project Ga0209188, IMG submission 187307) | Freshwater microbial communities from Lake Croche, Canada to study carbon cycling - C_130625_EF_MetaG (SPAdes) (version 2) | ecosystem: Environmental > Aquatic > Freshwater > Lake...
ATTCCAGGCAGCACAAACTCTCGTTGATCTTGCCACTCAAGAGGCCAATTCATCATCGGATGAACGTGATGAAAAAGAGATTGAGAAGCTTCAAGAGGCATATGGCAAAGGTGCAACTGGCCGCGGTATGGCTACAGGCGGTGCCAGGGCCGTTAAGGAATTAGAGAAAGAACAGAAGTCTCGTTCTACCCGCATGGTCCGCGACTCCATCGATGGCGCCCTCCTTGATATCGCCACCTTCTATCGCGATGTCATGATGGTGCAATCAAGTAATACCGAATCCATGATCAATACCGATATGCGTGAAGAAATTGAAGGCTACGCCGCATCACACCCAGAGCATTCAACAATCCTGAAGATCAACGCACTAATGGATGCCCGGATAAACCTTGAATGCAACGCAGCCCCACTTGTTACCTGTGAGGCGCTTATGTGCCAATTAGCGCGTAAATAGCAACCTGAACTAGCCCTTGAGAGTGGTCATGAGCACCCCTTGCCATAAGGCAGAATTCCATCATGCGCCTAGACCATGTTTCTTATGTGACGTCCCATGACCAACTTGCTGACACAGTACAACGCTTAGGTGCTCGCCTCGGCAGCACATTCGTGGATGGTGGAATTCATCCACGATTTGGTACACGTAACTTCACAGCTGCACTTAAGAATGGGCAATACATCGAAGTTGTCTGTCCACTTGATCATCCAGCCACCGAACAAACTCCGTGGGGTAAAGCTGTTTCAAAGAAAGCTAATGAAGGTGGTGGTTGGTTTACCTGGGTGTTTAGCACTGAAGATATTGCACCAATAGCTGCAAAGTTTGGTCGCGAAGCAACTGAAGGCCACCGCACCCGCCCCAACGGTTCAGATTTAAAGTGGAAGCAAATTGGAGTGAAGGAGATTGCGGAAACCCGCGAATTTCCGTTCTTTATTCAGTGGTTATCCGCAGATCACCCATCACAAGATGGGACACCTCTTGCAGAGATTGAAAAGATTGTAATAGCCGATAAAGATCAACTAGCTGGCTCATGGTTTACAGAAGAAATTCTTGGCGCACTTGGTGATGTAAATATTGAGTGGGTTGACCCGTCAACTAATGAGGATCAGTCTGGGATTGTTGCTGTGCATTTAACGACACCAGGCGGAGTTGTTGTTCTTGACTAAATTATTGGGTTGCTTCCAACCACTCAGCTAGCCCTGAGGAAAGCATTGCGACATCGCGCTCAAATGTTTCGCTTGATCCGGCAAGACTAACCCGCAGGCTGTCTTTTGAATTCTCTCCGAATTTTGAACCTGGGCAGGTCGAGACATTTCTTCCAAGCAGGAAATTGAAAGCCGAATCGCCCCCACGTGGTCCGGCGTCAATCAGGGAGTAAAACGCTGCATTAGGAGTCGTTTTCATAAGTCCAACCGGAATAGACCCGGCAACATATTTCAATCTACGAGACATTTCAGCTCTCAAATTATCCGTGAAGGCTTTTGATTCCCCTGACCCGAGATATTCAGCTACAGCAAATTGAATAAATTGTGGAACACACGAAATAGATAATGACATAAGGTCACCCATACTTAGTGCTGCGGCCTGATCGGCTACCGCATAACCAATTCTTAATCCTGGGGCACAGTGCTCCTTCGAGAAAGACCGTAATCGTATCGCCGATAAATCATCAATAGAGGTAGGAGTCTCGTCATAAACCAAATTGATATAGGTTTCATCAAAAATTATATTTATACCTAGGTCGGGAAACTTTTCTAAACTAGCACCGACAATTGAATTTTTGAATGCAATACCAAGTGGATTGGAGGGATTATTGACGATAATTACCTGAGGGCGTTCCTTCAATCCTTTAATAAGTTCTTCAAAATTTGGGAAAATCGGTTCACCGCTTTTATAAACTGGATAATAAATAATTCTTAACCCGAGAAAGTCAGCAGAAAGTTTGTAACTTGCGAAACCAGGATCAGGCAGCAAAACGACATCCCCAGGACTTGTTTTGCTAGCTAATGCAGCTGTAATAAGAAAATTAGCGGGCCCGATGACAACATTTTCTTCAGCCGCTGATGGCCATTGTGTGGCAATGACTTTATTAATTAGGATTTCTTCCCCACGCGAAGGTGAGTACCGATAAGGCGATGAGGAGTGTTTTGTCACCAGTTCATGAATATATTCATTGCGAAATCCTGGAGTATCGCCTATTTCCATTCGAGCGACATATTCTCCTTTTTTCTCACGCTCTCTTGCCATTGTTAGTACATCGAACATAGGCTGAGGTTTAATTCGGTCACTCCAGGAATTCATATCTAATCCTTATAACTGTAATTATCGGTTGGGAAATTTTTGTTCTTCACTTCGGACACAAATGTCTCAACTGCAAGTCGGGTAATTTCATGCAACCCATCTTTTCGGGTAGAACGGCCATAGGCGATCAAATCATCTTGGGCAGCAAGACCCGAACCAAAACTAGCGAGTACCTCCGGCACAAAACACTTAGCAAATTTAGGTCTAAAACTAGGGTATAAACCTAAAAGATCATGAAGAATCAAAAGTTGCCCATGAGTATATTTTCCAGCACCGATACCAAAAATAATTGAGGTGGCTTTTTCTGTTAAAATTTTTGCGGCGTTTGGTGGAATCGCTTCCAACAGAATTGCAAATACCCCCGCCAATTCCAAATCTTGTATCGAGAGCTGCAATAGACCTAATTCGTCAGAGTCTCGTCCCACCACTCTATAACCTCCGAATGAGGCAGAAGATTGAGGAGTTAAGCCAACATGGCCGATTACAGGAATTCCAGACTCCACGATTGCTCTTGCACGACTTGTCATAGCCGAAGCACCTTCAAGTTTCACTGCGTCACAACCAGCTTCTTTAACAAAGCGCATAGCATTTTTAATGGCATCGTAATCAGAAGCCTCGTAAGACCCCTTTGGCATGTCACCAACTATGAACTTATCTGGTGCGCCTCGCCGAACAGCAGAAGATAACTGAATCATCTCATCCATACTTACAGGGACAGTATTTTCGTAGCCCAAGGCCACCATTCCGCCGGAATCACCTACCAGAATCATGTCAAGCGCTGTTGAATTTAAAGCTGTAGCAAATGAATACTCGTAGCATGTAAGCCAAGATATGGGGAGCCCGGCCAGTCGCATTTCAGTAAGAGACTTTAAATTGTGTTTTAACATGCTTTCACCCCATAAGAATTACCTAAAGTCTACCTTGCTGACTATAAATTACAGAGTAGTCTGTTCCAATAGTTTCAAGAGGGGTAACAGATCTGAAATGGCAAATTCGACTTACACCGGTGCAGACCTAATCGCCGAATTCATAGCTGAGCGATGCTGTGGCACTGCTTTTTTGGTTACAGGGGGAGCGTGTGCCTTTATCGTAGATGCTGTCGGAAGAAACCCTAAATCGGAATTTGTATGTTTTCAACATGAGCAAGCAGCCGCAATGGCAGCAGATGCAGTCTGGCGGACTACTGGAAAACTTGGCGTGACTATCGCTACAAGTGGACCTGGAGCAACCAATCTTATTACAGGTATTGCTTGCTCTTGGTTTGATTCAATTCCAAGTATTCATCTTACTGGGCAGGTAAACCAAAGTGAAAGTAGGGAGTCACTCGGCGCCAATGTAAGACAAGCCGGCTTCCAAGAAACAGATATTGTTTCTATGGTTTCTTCAATTACAAAGTTTGCAAAGAAAATAGAATCCCCGGAGGAGTTAGTTGAACTTCTTCCCAAAGTTTTAAGTATTGCTACTTCAGGACGTATGGGCCCAGTCCTGCTTGATATCCCAATGAATATCCAAAAAGCTGAAATTTCTGCTTTACAGAGAGAACAAGCTTTGCGGAAGATACAACCCGAACCCCATGAGAATGAAAACTTTGATCTTTCAAAAATACTTTCAAACTCAAATCGTCCCGTGGTTGTGATTGGTGCCGGTGCCGCACTAAATGGAACCGCTAGGGATATTCAGGCTTGGTGCGAAGCCCACGAGATTCCTTATGTTTCCAGCTGGGGAGCCTTAACTTACATTGATAGATCCTCAAGAAATTATTTTGGCTCTCTTGGAGTTTATGGGTCACGAAAAGCTAATTGGGTTGTTCAGTCAGCAGATAACTTGCTGGTTTTTGGAAGCCGGCTAGATAATCGGCAGAGAACAGGAAACCCGAATGGTTTTGCGCCCTTTGCTGCAATCACGGTTTTTGATATTGACGAGGAAGAATTGCGGAAATATCACAAGCTAAAGAATTATAAAGGAATCAAATTTGACCTAGGGGAAATCGCAATACATTTACCAAATCTGCGTTCTTTTGAAAATTGGAGCATGGTAGCTAAGGAGAAAACCTCCGATATGGAAGAGGGATTTAAACAAGCTACTAACCCGGATCAATTTAACCCTTATGAAGCTGTTCGGATTGCACAATCTAAATTTGAAAAAGAAGCAATTGTTGTTTCAGATTGCGGGGCAAATTTATGCTGGGTTTACCAAAGTTACCTAGCAGACTCAAGTTTCTTATTTACAGCTGGAGGGAATTCACCCATGGGCTACAGCCTGCCTGCTGCAATCGGCGCTCAGCTTCTGAACCCGGATAAGAAAGTCTACTGCTTTATTGGCGATGGCGGGCTACAAATGAATATTCAAGAGCTTCAAACAATTGTTGCCTACAACTTACCAATTACGATATTTATTCAGAACAATTTCGGTTATGGAATAATTAAGCAATTCCAAGATGCATATTTTGAAGGAAGACACTTTGCTACCGGCCAAGGCTACACATTGCCTGATTTCAAAGAGATTTCAAAAGCCTATAAAATCCCGTACGCGTCGGTAAATTCAGAAGAGTCACTACAATCACTCAAAATTGCAGAGGGATACTCAATTGTAGATTTACATCTTCCAGCCACGTCACTCATAACACCTAAAACGGAAATGGATAGATTTATTCATGACCAATTCCCCTACATTAAAGATGATTCAATCGCTGACTTAGAATTCAAATATCCAAAAAATCCATCTGCGTTATCAGGTTTAAGTAATCCTACGGTTTAAATGAGATTATTCGGTCTACTACCTCAGGAAGATTTTGAAACCTTAGATAGTTTAACAAGTGAGGTAATTCAGGAAATAGGCGATATCAATTTTGTCGTTGTCGGTGCTTCTGGCTTTCTAGGTAGATGGCTTTCTACTTATTTCACATATATGCAACAAAATAAAAAATTCTTAGGAACTGTAAGTTTAGTTTTGAGAGACCAAGATAAAATATCTGAAATTCAGAAAATGTCTGAATCCCCGCTTCGTCGTATTATTCAGATTGACACCCTCGGGCGAGAGAGTTTCAACCATCTTAATCAGGCACGGATAGTAATCATTTACGCGGCTTCCAGTACGTCTTCGACCGCTCTCACAGGAGAAGAGACTAGCCACCAAGCTATTGCACTGGCAGAAAAAATTATTTCCTACTTGCCGGACCAGCACATTACTTTTGTGCATTTGAGCAGCGGCGGGATATACGAGTTAGGTGCGAGAATCCTTCCAGGAATCCCTAAAGACTATAAACTGCAAAATAGAAGTGATAATGCATATCTAAATGAAAAAATTGCGATTGAGAAATGGTCACAGCAGCAAACTCAATCAGGTTTCATGATCTCGAGGAACCCAAGACTCTTTTCGTTCTATGGCCCAGGACTTCAACTAGATAGACATTTTGCAATAGGAGAATTCATGTCTAGGGCCCGAAAAGGATTGCCAATTCAAATTAAAGGGAATCCTGACAATATTAGATCATATCTTTATCCGACGGATGCTGTAAGGCAACTGCTTTTACAATGCACACTCGAGGACACATGTTATGAGCAAGTTGGATCCGCAATCCCAATGACTATTCTCGAGGCGGGACAAGTCATCGCAAAAAACTATGATGTTCCAATAGAAATATTAATAAATCATGACCTGGTGAAAGATAACTATCTACCGCTAGATGTGCCAGAAGAAAACGAAAAGATTTTTGCTGATGGAATTAAAATTTGGAGTGAGTGGCTAAACAATACGACTATTAATCACTTCTTCAATTAGATAGAGCGGGCGCCTCTTTACTTCTTCATAGATTAAACCGATATATTGTGCAATTACACCTAAAACCAATATCGTGATTGAGAAGCATAAAACTATGGCGGCGACAATACTTCCGAAGCCTGCAAAGGGAACTCCAAGGAGAACCCACACTACTGTCAAGCCGAATAAGGAAATTATGGAAAGTAGTGATGCAAAAACACCAAAAATTGAAACCCAGGCTAACGGAAGTGTGCTGTAGGCAAATATGCTCTGGAACCCATGAAGAACTACACGTACTAATGATGTTCCTAACCACTTTGACTCACCCGCAAATCTAGGAGGTCGTTCAATCTCAATATTCGTTGTTTTAAATCCAACCCAAGATCCAAGTCCTCTTATAAATCGATGGCTTTCTCTCAAAGAGCGGATAGCTTCATAACAAGGTCGGCTTACTAGCCTGAAATCACTCACAGATTCGGGTAAAAGGCCGCCAGTCATAAAATTCGCGATTTTATAGAAAGAACTTGAGAGTTTCCTTCGAATGAGTGGAACAGTTCCGCGGTTAGTTATTTTAGCTAGAACTTGATCATAACCACTCTCGTATTGGCGTAATAGCAAAGGAATTGCTTCAGGTGGGTCTTGTAAATCAGATGTCATGATTATTGCTAAGTCGGAGTCAGCCCTATCTAAACCGCAAGTAAAAGCCGCGTCCAGAGCAAAATTGCGAGACATTTTTATTCCTATAAATCTGGAGTCCGAACGAGTTTTTTCCTCGATAAGAGACCACGTTTTATCTTGTGACCCGTTATCTATTACGATGAAGCGGAATTGATAGTTGGATTCAAGCTGGGAAATGGAGTCTAATCTCTTGAAGAGTTCCGGTAGACAATCTTCTTCGTTATAGGCGGATGTAATCACATCAATTGTTTTCATCACTTCCTAAGCATAAGGGTTATATTTGTCTATACTGAGCTTTTAAGGGCCAGGGCGACATTTTGGAGAGTTATGCGTTGGGCAGTAGCAACAAAGTTTTCAGAATTTGTGATCCAAGACCTTGGCTCCATTAAAGAGGTTGCCGTCGTGGGTGGGTCTACATTGGACGCGGAAGTAGAGAAATTACAGATTCAGAACCCTTCCATTAAATTTTCCATATTTGGAATTGAAAATGAAAACCTTGTCACGGACTTTAATTACCTAGACCTAAATAGCTTTGAGGAACTTGAAGATTATCGAAAATTTAACTAAGTAATTTGCTCCCAAGTACTTGAACATGTATGGAATCATTTGAATTTTTTTAGAAACTTATCGAAGTTATGCAAACCAGCTGGGAAACTTTGGCTAGCCTGCCCAGCATCAAATATGGTCCACGGTTCCCCAAGTTATTTTTCAGCGGGATTTTCCTCCGAATATTTGTCGCTAAATTTGGAATGTCACAATTTTTCCATTATGAAGAAGGGGGAATTGGGATCCAAGAGATATTATATTTCAACACACTTAAATCAAGAGTGGTTGAGCGAGAGAGAACACATTCGTCCGATAACTAACTTTGATTCGAAGAATGGGACTGCCTTAGGGAAGATAAATCGATTCAGAAAACTTCTTGTAGGACGAGCAACCCTTACTTTTTTAAATCAACCGTATTAGAAGGAAGCAAATTCTCAACGGAGTCCTGGGTTTTTGCCGTTAAGAATTCTTAGTTGCAAAAAGAACCACAGATAGGCCGAAGTGAGAATTCCTCACGTACTTATGTTCAAAATTATGAAGTATGCGCAGAAGATAGTTTGCAAACCGAGGAAGCTCGGACATATTCGACCCCTTACTGTTTCGGTAACCCAGTTTTCTGAGTAGAAAAATTACTGGCAGAAGCGAAGAATAGAGATAATGCGATTTATTCACTGTTAAGCCAGCATTTTCAGCTAGAGCTATAACCTGACTACGTCTGTAACGTCGAAAATGCCCCAGGTAAACATCATGTTCACTCCAAAGTGACATAAACGCAGGTACCGTAATTAGTACCAAGGAACCAGGGTCTGCACTGTCAACGTACTCCTTAAGTAATTCCAAGTCAGATTCAACGTGTTCAAGGACATCCATAAAAATATATAAATCTGCCTTTCGATTTCTAAAGGTTTTACATAATTCGATATTTGGGGGAATTAGAACAGAGACCTCTTCATAATTTGTGTCAACACATGTGAACTGAGTCGATGGAAGCCTCTGGGCAAGATACTGTGAAAAGAAAGCCGATCCCGCCCCCACGTCTACAACTCGATCCAGTTGACTAAAGGAAGTTGTCAACAATTCTTCAATAGCAGTGGCCTTGGATTGGTAATACCAATGATGCCAGGGGTCAACATTTTCGATTTCACGCAGGTCCATTAGTCCCTCTTTCCAATCGCACCAGTAATCGTCGGATCCAAAATATCTCGTTGAGAATTGAAAAATATGATTTGAATGTTATTTTCGATCCTCCAATTTCGTCCCATGAAACTAAAGGTACTTCACGAATCTTCATCCAAGATTTGAAATTCATTGAACACCTGGAGAAAAGTTCAAGATCTACAAACCATCTTGTACGGAATGGGGATTCAAGAGAGCTAGAGAGTTCGAACGAGGTTCGAAATATCTTAAATCCACATTGGGTGTCATAAGGAAAAAATTTTATTCCCCGACCTAAATAGGTGGCTATCAGCCTACCAATAATGTGTCTTGTCGGGTTTCGATTGACTTGATATCCGGACAGCTTGACTCTAGACATCCAAATCGCATCCACTTTAAATGAGGAAAGCAATTGATCTGCATCAGCTAAAATTCCTGCCACCTCCGTAGGATCAAATGCGCAATCAGCATCAATGTATCCAACAAAATGCGAATCAGATGAATTGGAATTCAGGATTGAATTAAATCCGAGTCTAATCGCCTCTGCTTTTCCCGAATTAGCACTCAAACCGAGTACTGAAATCCTAGAGTGGGTCATGCCTTGAAGAATCCTACGTGAATCATCAGTCGAGCCGTCATCTACAAATCGAATTGAAACATCGCAGTTGTCTAGAATGGTGTTCCAGTAGTGGGCGTCAAATCTGGAGGCTTCATTGAATATGGGGACTACGAGCCAATTCATAACTCTAACCTCTCTCTAACAATGCATTTCTAAGTATTACATTCTGAGAGTTAACGAGGCCATTTGCAATATTGAATGATGTTTGCCAGCCCTTATCAACGTACGCCTCAATTTGCTTCTGAGTGTAATTACAGACAAAAAGCAACTTATTTGAATTCCTGATTGGGCTCAAACCTAATCCCCAATCGACGTACATTAGATCGACGCTCATGTAATTTTGAGATGCGGCCGCATACAAACCGTCTGTACAAAGAAATCGAATCTTATCCTTTGATGTATCCAAGTCTTCAAGTGCAATCAAAGTCTTATCTATATAGGGTGAATCGACTCGCTCGCTGCTCATGCCATTAAGTAAAACAGATTTAAACTGGAAAATTTGCCGGTCAGCCATATTATTCAACTGCAAACAAAGAATCAGACCTATAGCAGTAGACATAGTCAGTAAAGATTTGCGAGAACTGGCACCTAAAGAATCTCTTGGCACTAACAACGTCAGAATGATTACAAAAATAGGGGAAACCATCCAGATATGCCATGGGTCGAAAAGAGGATATAGCTGTGTCAGAGAACCTAAACCAAAAGCAATTAATAAAATTTGTGCTAACTCTAAATCGGCGTGCCTCAAAATACTACGGTAGATCATCAACGCAGCAAGAAACACAAACAGAGAAATACTCAAATAATCCCAAGACAAAAGAACTCGGCGACAAAATTCAGTCAGAAAGAAAGAAAGATTGTAGAGACTCTGAACCTCTAAGTCATTGGATTTCGAAACGCGTAGGAAAATTCCTAGGGAAAGAATCACCACAAAAAATACAGATATGACTCTTAGCCCAAGGCCTGAATCAAAACAGATTTTCAGAATAGACCATGCACAGAACATTGCAATTGGAACAATCACGAACCAAATAAGGCCAGACAAATAAGTTGAAGTTATTTCTGGCGTAGCGTAGTGAGTGAACGCCCAGATAATGGACTGGTTTACATATGGAATCAATATCCCAACGATTCCAAGAACGGAGACCATACTCACTAGAGTGAGGAAGGTCAGTGAAAGCAGATTCCGCAGAAGATGCTTCGGAAGGTGTTTCCTTTTAATCAGCAGCACGGTTATAACAAGAAAAACAATAGCAAGCAATTGAATTCGAACCAGACTCCCAATGGTGAGAAGTTGAGTAGAAATCAATAGAGAATTTGATCTAAATTCCAGTTTCTCGTCGCGCATTTGAAATGAAATGCATATACAAATGACAATTAGAGTGGTCGAAATTACGGATGCCCACGGTAAACCCATGGGGCCGGTCAAGGTCCAGACAATCCAAAGACTTGAAGCAATCCAAAACCCAAAGAGCCGATACAACTTATGTGCAAGAAAAACCCCTGTAATTATCAACAATGAAGATGTAAAGAGCCTCAACCCGAGCAGTGTCTTTCCAAAAACCAGCAAACCAAACCCTTGGAAGATTGACGTTAAAGGACCATACTGGGCGAAGTACTCGGAATTGGGGAGGTATCCATCAATATACGCAATAGCTCCTGTAAGCATGATCCCATCATGATGGGGATCTGGATTCCATCTATACTGAACAACTATTGCCCATGAACCAATTATGAAAAGAGTTAAAGCAAAAAAGAATTTGCTAATACTCTTTATTGTGCCAACTCGGACAAGATTCACGTGAGCTTCCTCTTAGCCTGATATATAGAGAAACCATCACCATCTTCAACCTTAATAATGTTTTCATTCGCAAGATTTCGAGTCAGAATTCTATTTTCCTGATCTGAAAGTGAACAGACGTACATAAAATCATCCTTCTTCACCTTACCCCACCTTTCAGTCATCCAAAGCTCAGGTTCAAGGTTCCAAACCCAATGGTCTTTGCCCGCGAATGAGCCAGTGGCAATCGTGGGAAGACCCGAGATGCAAAAGCTCCAGATTCCATCCTTGGAATAACTGGCTACCGTATCCATTTTTGCATCAATAGAAGTCCTTGTAGCTGGGTCCTGATCAAATAACCCGATTAATACCTTTGAGCGATAAGGAGATAGTCCTTGACTTGCACCAGAAATGAATCCAGCTGAGGCTACGAATGCAAAAACCAAGATAGTGGCAATCAATGCACCTGATACACGACTACTAATCTTCGGAAAATTTGGTGCTGAGTACTTTAGAGTCCATATTGTCACAGCTATAAATGGCATTGAAAATATATGGATGTAGTCAGCGTTCGTAATATGCAACATGGCTAGCAAGGAAATATTGATTACAGCTAGAAGCGCCATTATATTTGAGATTTCATCTGCAATGTTACTTTTGTAAAATCTCTTAAGTATTAGAAAACTAGAGAACAGTCCTGTAGCAAAACAGACATTCACTAAGCTAAGTACCCCTCGATTTGAGATTTCAAACAACCATGCACCGACGTGAAATCCACCAATTTCAATTGGCCTAACATAGGTACCTACGACCGAGAATCCGACAATCAATGTGGCCGAAACCAAGCAGGCGCGAAGGATGGCCGGTTTAAAGAAATAAATGATTAGGAAGCAAACTAAACTTAAGCCTGCGATTGCGACGAACGAAAAGGCATTCATTGCGAGCCAAATGAAAGTGAATTTAGGTTGTGCGGGTGGATTGCTAAACCACACAAGTATGGTTTGTTGGTACCCATCGTAAAGAGCACCCTGGTGTAGGAGCCACAAACAGGAACCTAGAAAATATAATACTCCTCCGAAAACCCAGAAGAACAATTGTTTTGAGGAGAACTCTTTTCGTCTCCACTGTACAACTATGAATAAACTCACAAGCACCCAAGTTGCAATAAATTCAAGTCTTGCGGACCAAGCAATCGCCATGCAAAGACTACTAATAAAGAGTTTGAAATCCACTTCATTCGATGGCCTGATTACTTTGGGCCAAAGCAGCACTGATGCCAGAATGAATAGAATTCCATAGTGCGTTGGCCAAGCAAACCCATTGGAAAACCTCAAATCGTTGAGATTTGTCCACGAAGGTGAAATCACGAGCCAAGAGCCAGCAACAAAAATTGCAAGAGATCTAGAAACAATAAAACTTAGAACCTTTATGAAAAGGAATACAAGTATTACTAGGCAGAGAAACCCAGTAATTCTCATTGCAATGAGATGTGCGCCTATAAGGTTTGTCAGCGGAATGGAAAGAATTGTTGTTAGAAACCCGTACATCTGATTTGCATCTCGGAAGACCATGCCTCCTTGCGACATTGAAACGACTGATGGGAATTTATCACCTTCATGGTAAACATCAACGTTGATAAAAGACGTGTATAGATTCATCAGTAGGCCAACCAAGAAGTAAAGTAAAATCAACTTGTAAGAATGAATTCGAATAAACTTCAAAATCAGTGACTCAGCAATTACTTCCCGCATAACTGGTGGTGTCCCTTCTTGATTGGATACTCACGTGTAGAATCATGGCCTAAGAGTAATGAACTTCAAATGGATTTAACCCTAGGCGCAGTATGGATTTGGGAGAGTCGTGATCCTTATAGACATAGTTATTCCAGCCTACGATGAGCTACCAAATCTCAGAATCCTTATTCCAAAAATTAACTCAATCTTGCAACCTTCTTTTCAATTTAATTTGAATGTGATACTACGAAATGACGAATCAAAGGAGGTCTTCGATGAAATTCTTAATCTCAAGGCCAACCCAATTAGAAGAATGGATGGAGATTCGTTTGGTGATGCAATTCGGACGGGAGTTAAATCAATTTCTCCAAACTCTAAGTACACCGTTTTCATGGATGCAGATGGTTCGCATGATCCAAATACAATATCCAGACTGATCTATGCAATAGAAAACACTGGGTCAGACGTCGTCGTGGCTAGTAGATATGTTAAAGGCGGGAAGACGGACAACGGCGTAGTCTTGCGAATGATGAGCAGAATCTTAAACTTAATATTTGGGATTGTATTGGGTATAAAAGCTCGTGATATTTCTACTAACTTTAAAGTCTATAAATCGGATGTACTTCGCGGTGTTAAGCTGCAGTGTAACAATTTTGATATTCTAGAAGAATTGTTGATTCAAATACGACACCAAAGTGGAAAAATTAAAGTAGAAGAAATACCGGATCACTTCCATAATCGGGAACTTGGAGAATCAAAACGCAGACTTGGCCCGTTTATTGTTGGATATATCCTGACATTGATTCGTCTACGATTTTTTAAGAAATAATTGAATGTCAATTTTATTAATTGGAGGAAATGGATTCCTCGGGAGTTATGTTCGAAATTCATTCGAAATAGAAGGCCACAAATGCCAATCTGCAGGTAGAAGTAGCCACAACGATTTTTTCTTAGATTTACTAGATCAAGATTCAATCTCAGCAGTTTTTGAGTCCTTGAGACCTGATCTAGTAATTAACCTAGCTGGAGCATTCGGAAACGACACATCAAATTCACTTGAAGTCAATCATAAAGGGTCCTTAAACTTGGTGAAGAGCATAACTTCTAGTGTGTCCTCAATAAAGTTAATCCATATTTCATCTGCGACCGAACCAAGAACTAACTCAGCAGACTTGGCATTTGAGTCAGATTATAGTCGCACCAAATATTTAGGTACTCGCGCTGTTATTGATGCGTCTGCTGATGGAAGTGTTGACGCACGAATTATCCGTGTGCACAACAGTTATGGGATTGGTCAACCAATGAATAGATTTGTCAGCTGGACAATCAATAAATTGCAGCAGAAAGAGAAAGTAGCGCTGTTGCACCCATTCAGAGTCCGTGACTTTTGCCTAGTGGAAGAAGCAGCAAAAGGTATTTGCGAGTTAGTTAAAGGAATGAATTCTTGGCCTAATGATAAAGTTGAGGAAGTAGGGACTGGGCAAGGTATTTCACTCATGGATGCGGCTCTTGAAATATGCACAATTGTCGGTGCCACGGAAGATTTAATAGTCACAAGTGTTGGAGAGAAATATGATGCGCACCCAAGCGACGTTGCATCTCTGCTGCCCACTTCCAGTGGAAAATGTGAGACAAATTTTGAAAAAGGTATAGCTAAAGTATTGAGAGGCAATTAAATGCGCTGGTTAATTACAGGTGGGGCAGGTTTCATTGGAACTAATGCCGCCCTTGGACTACTGAACAAAGGCGAAGAAATTGAAATTCTGGACGATCTGTCAAGACCAGGAGTGCCCGATAATGCTGAATATTTAGAAACTAACCATAAAATCCAAATTCACGAAATCGATATAACTAATCGAGAAAACTTGTATAGCTATTTAACAAAAAGCAAAAACTTTGATGTTATTTTGAATCTGGCCGGGCAAGTATCCCTCATGGAATCGATTCGAAATCCTGTACGAGACTTTGAAGTAAATATGTTAGGACCTCTAAGTTTGCTCGAATACATACGTATTTCTTCTCCCGAGACTCTTTTCATCAATATGAGCTCGAACAAGGTTTATGGGGACCTGGAATACCTAGAAGTTTTAGAGGAACAAACGCGGTACGTAGTGCCAGGCTTTAGTCAGGGGTTCTCTGAGGAGACTAAACTTGATTTCCATGGCCCATACGGATGCTCCAAAGGGGCGGCAGATCAATACTTAAATGACTACCGCAGGATTTATGGTTTGAACACAGTTAGCCTTCGGCAATCGGCTGTATATGGGCCTTTTCAAAAGCCACAGTCCGATCAAGGCTGGTTGGCCTTCATGATTCAGGAAGCTTTGAAAGGGAATCAGATTCAACTAAATGGCGTCGGCAAACAAGTACGAGACTTACTGCACGTAGATGATTTAGTTGAATTGTTCTACATCCTCTCGCGTAAGAGAAATCAAATAGATACCACCTCCTTTAATGTTGGCGGAGGCGCTTTGAACCAGCTCTCGATACTGGAACTTTTCCAGTTGCTATCCAGTGAATTCAACCTCAAAGTAGATTACGTAACGGGAGAGTTAAGACCCGGAGATCAAAAATACTTCATTTCTAATAACGACCGAATCACTAAACTTACGTCTTGGGAACCCAAGACATCGGTCCACGAAGGAATAAAAAAACTAGTCAGCAATTTCTAGCCAGGGAGGCGTTTCGAGTCGGGCGAATTTCTCCAACTCTTGTTTCTCTCTCAAGGTGTCCATTGGTTGCCAGAACCCTTCGTGTTGATAGGCCATCAATTCTCCCTCTTGGGCGAGTTTAGGTAGCGCACCTGCCTCGAAGGGCTCGGAATCACTCGCTATGTAGTCAAGAACAGCTGGCTCTAAGACAAAGAACCCGCCGTTAATCCATCCAGTATCAGATTGATTCTTTTCCCCGAAATGGGATACGTGAGCCCCTTCCAGCACTAAGTGCCCAAACCTCGCCGGGGGCCTGACGGCTGTAAGTGTTGCTAATTTTCCATGTGATTCATGAAACTTTAAGAGTCTTTCAATAGAAACATTTGCAAGCCCATCTCCGTAGGTCACAATTAATCGTTCATTTGGAAATGCTCGCATGCTTTGAGCCACACGCCCACCAGTCATAGTTGTCAATCCGGTTTCCAATGCAGTTACTCGCCAATCCAAGTCAACCGTCCGCTGCAGATGTGAAACCTTTCTAGATAGCGTATCTATCTGAATACTTCCACCGAGATCATTAAGGTCTAGAACCCATCGTTTAATTACGTCACTTCGGTACCCTAGTGCGAGTACAAATTCATTTATTCCTTGGTGTGAAAAAATATTCATAAGGTGCCAAAGAATCGGTTTGCCATCAATCAAAACCATCGGCTTGGGCTTGTCGGCCGTTTCTTCTGAGATTCTGGTACCGAGTCCCCCAGCAAGAATTACTGCTTTCATTATTTGCCTTTCACTATCTTATGGAGACAATCAATCACGTAGTCCAACATTTCTGTTGTTAAGCCAGGCCAAACACCAACCCAGAATGTGTCGTTCATAATTAAATCTGTATTAGTTAATTCTCCGACTACTCGCCTTTCTGTACCCTTGAAAGCGGGTTGCCGCAGTAGATTTCCACCGAATAAAAGCCTCGTTGCTATTTGAAGATTGTTAAGTTTTTGAACTATTTCATTTCTTGTAAATGGAGATTGTGAGCGAACCGTTAGAGCAAACCCAAACCAAGAAGGATTACTGTTTTCTGTTGCTTTAGGCAGCATGAAAACATCTTCCAAATCAGATAAGCCAGATTTCAAATATTGCCAATTGCTTCTACGCTTGCTTATGAAGTCATCTAATCTAAGAAGTTGAGCTGACCCGATTGCGGCTTGGATATCACCTGACTTTAAGTTGTAACCCAAATGCGAGTAGGTGTATTTATGGTCGTATCCTTCTGGAAGTTCGCCTAGAGACCATTCGTAACGTTTCAAGCATGTGTTATCCACGCCAGATGCACACCAGCAGTCTCGCCCCCAATCCCGAAAGGATTCAACGATTGTCTTGTGTGCTGCTTTCTTAACTAATACTGCGCCACCTTCTCCTGTTGTAATGTGGTGAGCGGGATAAAAACTCAGAGTAGAGAAGTCTCCAAAACTTCCAATCATTTGATTATTAAAAGTGCCACCAAGAGCATCACAACTATCTTCAATAACCCAAAGATTATGTTTTTCGGCTAGCCGCATAACCAAGTCGAGATTAAACGGATTACCTAACGTATGAGCCATCATGATGGCTCTAGTTTTGGGCCCAACTGCAGCCTCTAAAGCATTTTCATTCGCAACATAGGTTTCTAGGTCCACATCCACGTAAACAGGAATAAGTCTATTTTGTAGTATGGGTGTGACGGTTGTGGGGAATCCTGCAGCAACTGTAATCACCTCATCACCAGGACGAAGTGCGCGGTCACCCAGTTTTGGGCTAGTGAGAGCACTTAACGCTAGTAGATTGGCAGATGATCCAGAATTGACCATAAATCCATGCCTCATACCCATTCGTCTTGCGATTTCACTTTCAAACTTAGTCGTATATGGTCCAGCTGTTAACCAAAAATCTAAACTCGCCTTCACTGCCGCAGTAATTTCAGGCTCACCAAAAACTTTACCCGTGACAGGGACAGCGGAAGTTCCCGGCACAAATCTCTTCTCAGAGTGACTTTCGTTAACAGCTTCGCTAACCAAGGACTTAATCGCACCGTCAAAATCAAAAGTCACTTTTGCCCCTTGGCCAAGCTCGAATAGAAGGAATCTGGTAGGAGCAAAGACTACAGTTGGGTTATGGCAAACCGACCACCAAGTCGAGATATCGGCAAAATTGGCAAAGTCCTGCTGACCGGCCACACGGGGTTCAAGGGAACTTGGGCGACCTTGCTGCTCGAGGAACTTGGAATTGAAGTCATCGGCCTATCGTTGCCAGCAGAGCCCGGTTCGCTTTTCCAACGACTCGGCCGGCAGGGTGCTATCGAAGAACACTTTTTTAATATCTCAGATCGGGAAAGAGTGGCGGAGTTAGTCAAAAAAAGTGATGTCCAAACAGTCATTCATATGGCCGCTCAACCACTCGTATTACTTTCGTATAAAGACCCTGTGGGAACTTTTGAGACAAATGTCCTAGGAACCATCAACCTACTTGATGCATGCGTCTCATCCCCTTCGGTTAAAACCATCATTGTCGTCACCACGGACAAGGTGTATGAAAACAAAAATACAGGGAAACGTTTTGTAGAAACTGATTCACTTGCCGGAAAAGATCCATATAGTGCCAGCAAAGTTGGAGCAGAAGCTGCGGTTGCTGCTTGGTCGCAAATTTCTCAGATAAATAATGGTCCATCGATTATTTCCGTAAGAGCTGGAAATGTTATTGGTGGAGGAGATTATGCTGAAGATAGAATTATCCCAGATATCGTGCGAGGTTATTTAAACCAACAAACAGTAGAAATCAGAAATCCTATGAGTACCCGACCTTGGCAGCACGCACTTGATCCAATTTCAGGATATTTGATTTCAGCGATAGATGGAAACATGAACAAGAAGTCGTATGCAGTGAACTTTGGCCCAAAGGACCAAAGCCTGCCAGTAGAGGAAGTGACTAAAATTGCTCGCGAGACATTTGGAAACCGCTTGAACATTATGTACGCAAAATCTCAACAGAACGAGTTAGAAGCACAGCTTTTAGATTTGAGCTCTCAACTTGCCGAGGAGCAACTTGGATGGGAACCAGTCTGGAATCAAGCAAAATCAATTGAGCGAACTTTTGATTGGTGGCTGAAAGTTGAAGAAAAACCTGAAAAAATATTAGAGATTTGTAAACATGATTTGCAAGAGTTTATAACAGGCCATGGTTTCTTTAAAAGTTAGTCCGGAAGGTGCGAAAAAAGTTGCGATTGTATTTGTGCATTTAGGAAAAAATCCTTCACCAACGTTGATTTCCTCAGCCAAATACGCGCGGATTACTAACCCGAATGCCAGAGTTTTACTACTTACAGATCGAATTAAAGATTGGAAAGCCTTCCCTGGGGAAGTAATTGCTATCAAAGATTCTCAAAATAGAAACACCAGGCATATTGTTAAGGGTGCAAGTTATTTGGAGAAGATTGCAGGGGGATATTGGGTTAACACATACGAGCGGATATTTGTACTAAGTCAACTTGAAGAAATCCTTGACCTAGAAACTTTAATTGTGCACATCGAATCAGACGTGTTGATACAAGATGAGAAGATTCTTCAAAATGCACTCAGTGGAATTGAGTTAAAGGGAATTGGTGTCCCTCGGATGAATGAGAATCAAGGGATAGCGAGCATTCTAATCTCCCCAAATTTTGGTGAGTTGAATAAAGCTTTGTCCCTACTCAAAAAACTTGCAATCAAATATCCTGAGAAATGCTCTACAGATATGAATTTGCTTGGCCTGGCGCTAAATCTAGGAATCATTTCAGAACTTCCAACTTGGAAAAGTCAAAATTCAATTCCTGACGGTTTAGGAAATTACTTTCTTTTTGAAGGCGCGGCGGTGGGTCAGTATCTATTTGGGTTAGATCCGATCCACACAAAGAACATCAGAGTTTCTGGTTTTGAGAATCCCACATTTCCAGTCAAACTCTCAAATCTAAAGTGGGCAACACAAGAGAATGCGGTTTATGCCTATGAAGGACAACAGAAGTATTGGTTCACCAATCTGCATATTCACTCAAAAGAGGTGCTGTGTACTCCGTTAGAAGACCCAGTTCGCTGGTCAGAAGCAATATCCGAAGCTAATATGGAAGTTCCACGCAAATTTCAAGAGAACATACCTGAGGTTATCCACTCAAGCGGCTACTCACTTCTTGTCAAAGCACAGATTTTCTTTCGAAATCGAGTTTAGTAAAATATTTTGTTTGACCATTTAGTCTTATTCACTAGAGAAACGTATAAACTTTATTTATAGGTATTGGCTGGTTCTAAGATGGAATGAGGAGTAAATGAAACTTAACCGAGAGCTTGTTGTATTTTCGGACCGTCTAAGAAACAGATACAGATTATGGAACCTACCGGAATCGCATAAACTTGCCTCGGACAATCCCGAAAGTTTATCGGAACTTGATGGGTACCTAACAATTTGCCAACTTGCATCCCAAGAAGAAAAATATTTCAGAAAATTCCGTTCCTGTGGGAGCTATAGGGCCATCTTGGAAAATGTTGATGCTCAATCTGGACGGGCAATAGTAGAAACCTTCCAGCATTACGGAAAAGATGTTAAAAAGTTTTCAAAACTTTGGCATAACGAAATAGGTAATCCTTATAAGTATCACCTGAAAGGGCTTGGGTACGTTTCGCCGACCGAACTCCGTTATAGCAAGATAATCGTTGAATTAGAGATACTTTTTGGAAATCTAGACCAGTACTCAATCTCGGAAATAGGGGTGGGATTTGGGGGACAAGGCGGTCAAATTCTGGCGAACTTCAAAGTAAAAAACTACGAATTTATAGACTTGCCTGAACCCTTAGCATTGGTGAAAAGATATTTGAGCGAAATCCAACAATTAGACAAGGCTATATTCAGTTCACCGACTGAACTGGAAGCGGGAACAAGGGATTTAATTATAAGCAATTACGCTTTTTCAGAACTAAATCGTGAATTACAGGAGTATTACTTTGAGAAAATTATCAGTAAGAGCAAGAGGGGCTTTGTCATCTACAACCACATCACCCCTGAAAATTACGGAACAATGAAGGCAGAAGATTTCGCATCACGGATATCTGGATCTGAGATTTTTGAAGAAATCCCTTTAAGCTATCCTGGAAATGTACTCGTAGCATGGGGGCATACAGGGAACCTTGGTGATGCGTGAGTAACAGAGATACCTTAAATTCAAACCAGAATTACAGAAAACTGGGTCTTCTTTTCCTAATCGTTAGCACTGTTTCGATCATGTTTTACTACAAAAACGGCGGGACCAGAGACTTTGGTTTGTACGTTAAAGCAGGTGAAGCCTTTATCCAGGGTGAAAATGCTTATGAAACTCAGTCTTGGAGATCTGGATCGGCAGGAGCAGTCTTTATTTGGTTAGTATCATTACCCTTCTCCCAATCAGCACAGGTGTTTGTATTTCAGTTAATAAATTTTTTTGGATTTTGGAATTTCGCTCGTATTTTTATCTCAAAGAGAGAATTTCCATTATGGTTCTTTGGATTACTTCTCTTCCTATCTCCAGTCCGCGAAGTAATCAATACGCTTCAAATCACGGGACTTGTACTTGGACTATTGTCCCTTTACTTAATGGAAAATCCTTATAGTGCAGGAGCAAAACGGTTGCTTTTCAAAATTATTCAATCCATCGGGTTGGGACTCGCAATAGACTTGAAACCACATTTGACAGTTATAGTCGTAGTGATTCTTGGATTTGCGAACTATAAGCGCATTGAGATTTTCCTCGCAACAGTTTTTATCTTCATGAGTCATCTTTTCCTTGATTTGGTAAGCGGTAAAGTTTTAGAGATATCTTGGGTAAATGGTCTTATGAAGCTCGGCAACACATCTGGCGAAAATGGGGAATCTACCTCGATCTGGAAACTCGTAGACAAGCTTTCTAATTCATGGATAAATACTGGAGTTCTCTCGATTTGCACAGTAGCCATCTGCCTAGTATTTGTTATTGCAAAACTACGAAAATCTTCTAAACTGCATTTGATTATTCTTGGATCAATAATTACAACGCTGATGCCTTATATGCATTACTACGACTTAGCACCACTTGCTATAATTGTTATGGTTAAAGTAATACAGAGTAGTTATTCATATTTCGGACTAGCACTTGTCATGTTTTTAATTTTACCCAAGGAAATAGGGACAATTCAAAATCTTGCCGTTCTCGCATCACTATTGATTATCATTGAACTGCTAAAGATTTATAATTTCACCGAATCAAACAGAATGTCCTGGAATCCCAGAATCGCACTTTACGCATCAGCATTATTTTGCGGTCTTCATTTACTGAATTCAAGTTTGAGTCTAAGCTATCGAGATGCACATACGCTTATGACGTCCGAGAGCATGGTTCTAATCTGGATATTGCTACTTTTAACCAAAAATCAATTTTCAGGGTTAGAATTAGAAACAAGTCTTTCAAAAACGGAAATGAGAAGTACGTGAGAATTTTAGTAGCTGGAGGCGCGGGCTTCTTGGGTTCTCATTTATCCGAAATGCTTCTTTCCTTGGGACATGAAGTCCTAGTTGTAGACAATTTCTACACTGGCCAACGTCAAAATGTTGCACACCTATTGGACAATAAAAAATTTGAACTCATTCGGCACGATGTCACATTCCCCCTATTTGTTGAAGTTGATGCCATCTGTAATCTTGCTTGCCCAGCATCACCAATCCACTATCAACGAAACCCAGTTCAAACAATTAAGACAAGCATTATTGGATCGATAAATTTGCTCGGGTTGGCACGACGAACCGGGGCTCGAATTCTTCAAGCATCGACAAGTGAGATTTATGGGGATCCCATGGTTTCCCCACAAGATGAAAAATATTGGGGTAATGTAAATACAATAGGAATTCGATCCTGTTACGATGAAGGAAAACGAGCAGCAGAAACTCTATTTTCAGATTATCGTCGACAGTATGATGTCGACACAAAAATCGCGCGAATCTTTAATACTTATGGGCCTCGGATGGCTCTCGACGATGGACGAGTCGTGAGCAATTTCATTGTACAAGCACTACGGGATGAACCTATAACAATGTACGGGGATGGAAGTCAGACGAGATCATTCTGCTATGTAGATGATCTAATCACCGGGTTAATTTCTCTGTTGATGAAGGATAAAGATGTATCCGGACCAATAAATATTGGGAACCCTGGGGAATTTACAATTCTTGAACTCGCGAAACTTATAATTGAACTAACAAATTCCAAATCAAGAATAGAATTTAGGGCGCTACCAGGAGATGATCCGAAGCAACGTAAACCGGATATCTCCAAAGCACTGTCTGATCTTCAATGGGAGCCCAGAGTGAATCTCAGAGAAGGTCTCTTGAAAGCCATCCCATATTTCGAGTCTCGAATTTCATTCACTAAGTGAAAGTTCACTTTCACCTGTCGGGAAGACTTGGAAACCAACTATTTCAATGGGCTTACATACACGAGTTAATTGATAAAAAAATTGATGTTGAGATCTTTGTTGACAAATTTCACAATGATGTTAACCGAATTGATTTAGAAGAATTATTGGCAGTCTGTACCCACATTCCAAAAGTGAAAATCCGTAATGATTTAGGATACTTGCTACGTGTTTCAGAGAAGTTGAAATCACTTGGCGGTATGTTTGAATTGATTTCCAGAATATTGCCCATTTACATTGAGGGAGAATCGATAAGTATTAAAAGGAGTTTTCTACCGGTGATCCTTGACGGATATTTTATCGACAAGCACTGGGCAGAAAAGCACCAAAATGTCTTAATTGGTGAATTAACCGCTCTTCTAAAACTGATTCCAGATAATCATTTTGTGGAACAGATGAGTGACATAACATCACGCATGACGGTGCACGTTCGTCGAGGAGATTTTAAGATGTTTCGAACCACCTTCGGGCTTCTTTCAAAAGACTATTATTTAAAACTAATTGACGCGACTGGAGAGATTCTTGTCTTAACTGATTCTTACGAAGAGGCAGAAGCAATGTTTCGTGAAATTAAGAGAATCAAAATTGTTGATCCTACAAAATTTGACGGGTGGGCAGCATTGAAAATTATTTCAAGCAGCAAGAAGTTTTTAATGAGTAATTCTACTTTGGCTTGGTGGGGTGGCTTCCTTGCGCTCAAGTTGAATGATGCAGCAGTAATCATTCCTAATCCTATTTATTTCAAACCAAGTGAATTCGATCAAAAATTGGCCTTATCTGGATTTACGCCAGCCCAGTCTATTTTTGAGTAAATCTGTTCCCACCCACCATTGAAGCTCCGGATTGGTCAATAAGACTCTTTCTTGTCCTGCAAACATTAAATGATCTCATTTTAGTGATAGCAATCAGGAAGTCGTCAGCTGACAGAAAAGTTGGATCATTAAGCTTTAGTACACCTTCGGCGAATCGCCTAGAGATTAAGTAGCCATGAGCTCCAGGGAGAAAACTGTCAGGAATAACTGATGCAGGAAATTGGCTCGCTCGTCGCGTTCGCATTTTTCGCAGGCAAAGATTTTGTATCCTGGGAGCAAATCTTGCTAAACGATTAAGAAGTCGGAATAAGAAATATGAAATCTCTTCATTTAGTCTAAGTAACCAGATATCAAAACCAGTTTGAAGCCACCCAACCTGAACCAAATCCGGATCAAACTTTATCAAATTCTCAATAGTCTTAAAAAGTAATTCTAAGTCATTTACCAAGAAATCATCTTCGAGGATCAAACAATAATCTTTAGTTGTGGATAAGAAGTTTCTGTAGGCTTCTTTGTGAGAGTACCAAATTGCATCAACAGTGGGAGTTACAAAGGGATTTCCCATAGACTCATCAGTTTTTCCATCAATCGCGGAGATAAACTTAAAGTCTCGGCCTTTAAGTTGGTTAACTACAAGTGCCCTTCGATCCTTTGCAGAATCCAGACTCACAACAAGAATTAACATTCTTCGAATATCTCTAGTTAGCTTCTGTACGTAGATTAGATAATATTCGAGAGAGATTTATTACAACCTCATCAATTGATGGTCGATTCAACAACAGCGGTTGGTTTGCTATTTCACACCACAGTTCCTTCGTTGAACCTACCTTTGAGGTGAATTGTACGAAATCTTCAAGCGTGGGGAAATCAGCTGCATTTATAAAGGCTTGTGGGTTAAAACTTTTCTTAATATCTGAGCCCCAGTAAAGAGGTACCGCCCCTGTAGCCCAGGCTTCAGGAAGTTTTTCAGTTACGTAGCCTGGGAAATGGTCATTTTCAAATGCAAAGACGAATCTATAATCTTGAGAAATTCCAAATTTTTCGTCAGCTCGAGTTAGGCGTGTATTTCTAGCAACTGCACCAAAAACGTCAACTTTTCCAATTTTTGACAGCGCGGCAATAGCTTGCATTCGGAACGGATATGCCTTGCCAATGAATGCAACACAAAATTTCGACCGAGAGCTAAAATCTGAATGTCGTGGTGTCATCATTTGGTCCAAAGTTATAGGTCTTCCAAGGTACGGTGATTTGGTCGGAATCAATATATCTGAACTAGTTATCCACCAAAGTGGCAAGTACGAGTTGCGTCCTTCGTATGAATGTACGTCAAATGATAAGTATGCGTCCCAACGGCCTTGCGGTGGACGTTCATTTTCACCTGTAAAGAAGATTCGAAACCTTGCATTTCCTAATGGCTGTTGATTCGTGGAAAAGCGAGGGTTTGCAAAGTCAATTCCACCCGGCATATGTGACTGGAGATAACGGATTGCTCTAGATTGTAAACGTGGAAGTTCACCCTCGCCGTAAACAGACTCAATTTGAATATCCACATTTTCGCTTGGGCTACCAACAATTTGTACGTCGCGTCCTGTAGCCCTTGAAAATAGTTCACGGAAGAAGTTAGCTTCCTGGCCTACGGGGCCAGCCCAACGTCTAAATCGCAAAGTTACGGGTGCCAGATTCCTAGAAGTCATCAATCGCCCTCACTCTTCTGTGCAGCTCATGCATGATTGTAACGTCATCTCTATTATTGATTGTGCCTGACTTGAGCCGAAAATGAAAATTCTCTGATATTTGTTCATCAGAGATTTCCTCAAGCTCCCTTAAACTTGTAATATTAATTTTAGGAAGTTCGATTAATTTGAACCCTAGCTTTTCGCACAATTTTCCAATCGCCAGATCTTCTATGGTTCCACAACTCAAATCCCTTCGAGCCTCAAGAATCTTTTTGACTACATCGCGAGAAAAAAGTCGATTATTGCCGGCGGCAAAGTTAGCTCCAGGGTATGCAACGGCCCCAGCGTAAATTCCTGATTTCGGGAATTTAGAAATTACCTCGATCAATTTCGCTGGTCTCACGTACGAAGAAGTTGTAGTCATGAAGAGGAAATCCGAGGAGCTATTCTCGAGAAAATTTTGGAATATTGCCATATCTTTCCATTTCATCGTAGCGTAAATATCAATGAAATTTATTTGAGTTACCGGATCTTGGAGATTCAGCCGGTCAGAAGTTTTTTGCGATGGAATGAAATTTCGGAAAGGAATTCCCAAGAATTCATCACAAATATTTAACGGTTTTGCAATCCACCTATTTGTCCAACGAATCCGCTCATGCAATTTATCAAATGCAATAACAACGTTTTTTCCTGGGATTCCATGGTAGTGGCGAATATTAAATCCGGGGACTTTCTCGTAAGTCAACCAAGTGGGGACTTGCCCTGAGTGCAAAATCTCGATCCAAGGATTATAAAGTCCGTGAGTAATTGAGCAGAAAACTGTTGTCGAAGCGCGTGGGTATGCCATTTCTATCCAACCAGTTTACTTTCAATTTTGGATTTCCAATATGGCCACCAAAGAAATGGAATCTGCTTAGGATCAGTAGGCGAAATGTTTTGATGAGAAATCCTTAACTGAATTTCTTCTTCTTTAAATGAATCAACACCTATGAATGGTAGTCCGGCTCCCTCAAAGTTCTTCAACCACGCTGAATTTTGGATGAGAGCTACAGAACCTCGATAAGCAGTTTCCCAATGCCTGTGAGTGTCTACTCCATTTCCTCTAATTGAGGCGATGAATTTGTATCGTTGACTGATGTTTGAAAGCTCTTCGGGTGAAAGACGGTTTACAAACAGTTCAAAGACTTCTGAACTCTCCCGGATTAAATCTCTTATTTGAAATCTATCTTCATGGGTAAGTCCGTAGGGACCAACCATCACCTTGTTAGCCTTTGATTCCCAAGGATTTTCACTCTGCATAAGTCGAGGGAACCCGTTCTTACCCCACCGGAGATTTTCTATTCCAATTGGAAGCGCCGTGACTAACTTCGAATTTGGTATGAATGAGTTTTGTAAGAAGAGATGTCTAACTGACTTTGGTAGCTTTCTTGGTAATTCAAAAAAATCACGGTCGTCGTTACCGCAGATCAATACTTGAGGCCTGATTAATCCAGCATATTCCTCGAGAACTTCCTCAAGTCTCGAGCTAGGACAAAAAATCACTTTGGCTTCTTTGATAGCCCTTAAACTTGGTTTTAGACGTCGATATTTTGGAGAGAAAAGTGACACATCAGCTTCATCCGAGAATAAGTCTCCCGAAAGATAAGGCTTCGAGTTACCCCATTTATTGATTACCCGAGCAGCATGAGTTCTAAGTACGGCCGCCTTGGATGGCCTCACTTCTACCCAACGCAAAGAAAGATTGAGGTCTGAAGAATTCATGTTCATACAATACGCGCCAAATATGTTATGAGACTATTCCTGTCATGCGGACAAAAGGATGGATTTCGAGAAACTCTCTTTCGCTTGGGATAGCGTTATTTTTCTTTTCAATGCAGCTCACTAAATGGCCATCTTTACGATTTTGGGGTTGGTGGGGCGGTGGAAATTATTTAGATTCTTGGCAGGTTCTGAAATCGGCTGATTGCTACAGGGAAATAGGGCTAATGGTTTATGAGTTCAACAACCCATGCATGCTCTATGCCTACGGCAGGCCCCTACTTTGGTTTCTGAGCGATTTGCACATCGGCGCTTCACAGACAAGTCTGATTGGTTCTCTGTTTATTGTAATACTTGCGTTTGTTCTAGGCACGGTCATTCAGATGATTGAAATCGTGAGGAAGTATCAAATTGTAGTAACTATTTTTATCATCACTTCTCCACCAATTCTATTGTTGGCCGATCGAGGCAACTTTGACACTTTAATTCTTGGCGGTCTATTTCTTTCTCACAAATTCTGGAAGAGGAATAAACAAATTTCCGCTCTAGTAATAGTTTTCTTGATCACCCTTTTAAAATACTACACATTGCCACTACTCTTTGTTATCGCAATCGTAGGTAGATCCTGGCGAGTTCGAATTTTTGGCTTAGGATTATGTGGACTCTCATTCGTGTCAGTTTTACGCGATTTGAAAATAACTCAGTTTCCATTTGCAAGCGTAAGTCCTCACCTCACTTTTGGAATCGGACATGAATTTCTCTACTTCAATGATTATGAATCTCTGCAATGGATCATCAAATATTCTCGCATACTGGGGATTATTGAGATTGTTGCATTAACGCTAATTCTCTACTTAACAATAATCAAACCAGTGAATATGAATGACTTAGGATTTTCAAAATCTGAAGGAGGGTATTTGTACATCAGCTCGACACTAATCTTCTTAACATGCTACTTCTCTGGGTCCAATGCGGACTATCGATTAGTTTTCTTCATCGTGTCCTGCATTTCGGTATTCGTGATTTTTGAGCGCCAGTTCGATATAAGATTTTTAGCTGCGTTTGCACTAATTCCAGTGCTTTGGCTTACATTCCCGAGTGGGGACTTAGAATTAGTTGGTGACGCATCTATCAGCATATTTGTGTCATTTAATCTTGCTATTTTGACTAAGGTCTTAAATATGAAGTTTAAGAAAGTTATCTAACAAATCCGTTGAAGAAAACCCCGCATCGACGAATCAACAACCTAACCTTCACAACTAGAGTCATCATGAATTTGAATCCATTTTGGCCGAATTGACTATTGTAGATAAAAGTATTCAGAAGTAAAATCTTCTTGTGTCTTCCAATTACAAAATTTGCATGGAAAACGAAGGGCTCAAACGGAACTAGTCCTGGAAATGAATTACGTTTGGAAAACGCATTGATCAAGTTGCCTGTAGGGAATGTACTTTGCGGCAATCGCAATACTCGTTTTCGGAAATTGGAATCAGAGTGGAATAATCTAGTAATTACATCATCATCTCCTGTCATTCTGTTTCCCAACAAAAGTTGCGCATGTAGTTCCCTCAAGGATTTAAGATCGGAAGATAATTTAGGTGTGTTTCGAAAAGCTGCAAATCCCATACAAAGCTGTTCATTGGAAGGATTTGAGGTGTACGTTTGAATTTGAATATCTATCTCTGGAAATGCTTCAAATACTCCTTCTAGTTCACTTATAGGATTCTTATTCCAAAACACATCGAAATCCGAAAATAAAATCGAATTAAAATCCAATTTGCTAACTTCTTGCAATAGAACCCATTTGTATTGCACAAGATTATAAAATTCAGGCACCGAGAAATCTACGTACTTCTCGTGCTCAGACATTAATGGGGAAATCAACTCTTCCCCACTAAATTGAATTTTATTTATACGTGGATTATCCGGTATATCTTCGACATCAGTAGTATTCATGAAGCCAATGAAAATACTGCTCGTGGTGCATCTCAGTATCGACTCAATTGCCACACGAGGCAACACAGGAACCTTGTTGATAATTAAAAGACAAATTGCTGTCTTATCCGTCGCCGCCACTTCATAATTCTAGACGCAACTCGACATACTATTGGCTTGTGAGTCCAGATAATTTACCGCTGATGACTGCCGTCATACCCATTTCCCGCCTGAGAGACGATACGAATCGCCTAGCCGAATGGGTGCTTAAGGAGCACCTACAAAATATATCTCTGATCTTTGTCTTTGATTGTTGCAAACCGACGCCACAATTTGAAAGCATGATAATCGACTGTAAGGCCAATCAAGTCAAAGTCGTACTCGGGGAATTCAATGGTCCTGGCCTCGCTAGGAATCACGGTTTAAGACTTGTTGAAACCGATTGGGTTTGCTTTTGGGATTCGGATGATTTACCTCTTGTGGAGAATGCAGTTTTAGCTTTAAGCCAGCTCGCCTCTAGAGATGCTGATATTGGAATTTGCGAATTTGAGACAGCAAAATCCACTCCTACCGGGGTCTTCATGGAGGTTCTCCAAGTAGTCCATACATCAGAAAGCCTTTTTCAAATAGCTGCCAACCCTGGATTATGGAGATTTATTTTCCGGACGAGCGTCGTTGAGGATTTAAATTTCCCCCAAACTCGAATGGGCGAAGATCAAGTTTTTCTTACAAGATCCCTAAAAAAGAAACCTCAAATTTTATGGCTTCGTATTCCTATCTACAGATATGTACGCCATGAACAGCCTCAGTTAACAAATACAAAAAGCGCTATCTCAGAATTGATAAATTCCGCGAACATAATTTTTGAGGAAATTGAATCAAGGAATTCTGATGATTTCAAACAATCCATTCCCTTTTTGATCAAACAATGTATGACTATTTTCTTGAAATCAAGTGTCTTGATTAGAGTTAAAGCCTTAATAATTTTAGGACAAATCACAATTGCAAACCCTTGGTATTTTATTACGACGACAATAAAACTAATCAGGGAACTTAAATGAAACGAACTACGCGCACGCATGTAATCGTGAATGGAGGATTAGGAAACCAGCTATTTGAGCTTGCTGCCGGACTTCAAATAGCAGGTAACAACAGTGTTTTGGTTGAATGTTCAATCGGATACCCGAGATTAGGGTCTTCCGGTAAGACTCCTTTGGAAGAATTTGCCTTTCCTGCAAGTATTCGATTTTCATATAGACATAGGTGGAGTTTGCTTTCAAAAGCTTGTAACTTAACATTACGGCAGGGTCTTGCTTCCAAGAAAAACCTGATATCAAAAATCACCTGTTATCTTACAAGTTTACTTCTATCTCTCTATTTCAAACGAAGAACGCGAATAGTTGTAAATGAAGGAGTTGGCTGGAGTCAAGGCAGAGAATCTCAAGGGCAATCTGTAGCAATAATTGGTTATTTCCAAAGCTACAAAACACAAAATAATGAAATCCTAAACCTGATTCGAGCCTCTATGTCATCGGTGCGCGGACGAGAGCTCGACGAGCTGAGGTCGCTTGCTAAAGTCGAGACTCCTTTAGTGGTACATGTTCGACTTTCAGATTACCTCAATGAGCCCGATTTTGGGATCCCCGGAAAGAATTATTATTTCGATGCAATTAGACAAATCCATAATGAAGAAAGACATCGAAGCATTTGGCTTTTTTCAGACCAAATTGATTTGGCTAAAGAACGAATCCCTCCAGAGTTGCTTGAAAAAACACGTTTGATAGCCGATGTCGATGGAAATGATCACTCCACTTTGATCGCAATGGCGCTCGGTCAAGATTTTGTAATTGCTAATTCAACGTTCAGTTGGTGGGCAGCAAGGTTAAGTTCTAACCCAACGGCAAGAGTCATTTTTCCTTCGCCATGGTTTAAAGCCTTGTCTGAACCAAAAGATCTGATTCCTCCAAAATGGGAACCAAAACCAGCTGGATTCGAGTAGCTCTCAAGTATCCTTCAATCATGCGACAAAGTCGACCTAAAAACAAAATTCCAGGAACTGAAAGTATACTTTTTCGTTCGATAAAGATTTTATCAAAGAGCGATAAAAGAAAAATCCTTATTGTTATTGGTGTACAGATATTTCTCGGGATTCTCGACTTGGTCGCTGTTATGTTTGTGGGAATTCTCGGCGCTTTAGCCGTTAACGGAATTCAGTCCCGCACTCCAGGGGATCGTGTTTCAAGTGTGCTTAGCTTGTTAAATTTGGATTCACTACAATTTCAAATGCAAGTGGGAGTACTCGGGATTACAGCTGCTTTCTTGATGATTTTTCGAACTTTACTATCAGTTTACTTCTCGAGAAAAGTTCTTTTCTTTCTCAGTCGCCGAGGGGCTCAGCTTTCGGCAAAACTAGTAAGTCGATTACTCTCCCAGTCTTTGCTCATAATCCAAGAGAGAACAACTCAGCAGATGCTGTATGGGTTAACGAATGGTGTAGCCACAATCACACTAGGGGTCTTAGGGACGGCAGTAAATCTGATCGCTGACATTTCCTTACTCTTAATTATGTCGGCAGGGCTATTTATTGTAGATTTTTCATTAGCAATGAGCACCCTTTTAATGTTCGGAACAATTGGTCTCTGTCTTTACTATCTACTTCACAAGCGAGCACAGGCTCTCGGTGTCTCGGATGCGCGGTTGAGTATTGCGAGCAATGAGAAAATCGTGGAAGTACTCGAGTCCTATAGAGAGTCAGTGGTCAGGAATAGAAGAGGATATTACTCTGAAGAAATTGGACAATTGAGATTTAGTCTTGCAGATACGCTAGCAAGAATTTCATTTCTACCAAATATTTCGAAGTATGTAATTGAAACTTCTGTGATTTTCGGAACCCTATTGATTTGTACAATTCAATTTTTAATCAATGACGCCACTCACGCCATTGCAGTGTTAGCTGTCTTTCTTACCGCTGGCACTCGAATTGCTCCAGCAGTTATGCGGGTGCAACAAGGCGCCATCCAGATTAGGGGAAGCTTGGGGTCTGCAAGTCCAACCTTGGACTTAATTGAGAACCTCAACGGCTCTAGTGAAAAGTTAGATAGCGAGCTTGATGATTTTTCATTTTATTACGAAACCTTCGAACCATCGATCTCAATTGCAGATGTTTCTTTCAGGTATTCAACTAATTCCAAATTTGCCCTGCAAGGAATTTCTCTAGAAATCAAGCCTGGACAACAGGTTGCAATAGTTGGGTCGTCCGGAGCAGGCAAAACCACACTTGTAGATTTACTTCTTGGGGTGATCTCTCCCGACGAGGGAGAGATCAAAATCTCAAACATTCCAGTACTAGAGGCCATAAAAAAATGGTCAGGAGCAATTTCTTATGTCCCGCAAGATATTCGCATCGCAAATGGAAGCATAAGAGAAAATGTTGGCCTCGGATATCCGCGTGAGGTGGCAACAGATTCAAGAGTAACTAAATCCCTTGAGTTAGCGCATCTGATGGATATTGTTCGTGAACTTGACGACGGGTTAGATTCTTCCACAGGTGAAAAGGGATCCAAACTAAGTGGTGGCCAGCGTCAAAGACTTGGGATTGCTAGGGCGTTGTTCACATCGCCAAAGTTAATTGTTTTCGACGAAGCAACAAGCGCGCTTGATGGAGAAACTGAATCACTAATCGCTGATTCCATACATCGCCTGAAAGGCTCAGTCACTGTTGTGATGATTGCGCATAGACTTTCGACCGTCCGAGAGTCTGACGTTGTTGTTTACATGGAGTCAGGATCTATTAAGGCGATTGGCGATTTTGAAACTGTTCGAAAAGCTGTACCCAACTTTGACAATCAAGCAAAGCTAATGGGGTTATAAAAAGGGAATCATGAATAAAATCTTCAGGTTTTTACGATCACTGTTGCGCCTACTCCCAAGAAAAAATTGGGGTAACTTTGTTCAGACTTCCGAAGTTGCTGGATTTAATAATACGTTTTCCATAAGCTGGAGTCAAGGCGGAGAAGACTTAGCACTCCTTCACGCCATTGCAGGAAAAAGAGATGGACTTTTTATAGATGTTGGAGCACATCACCCATATCGCTTTTCAGTCACTCACCACTTGTCAAGAATTGGAT
>Ga0209188_1000629_pt1 | contig 32986 bp, 48 predicted proteins | sample C_130625_EF_Meta_FD_187307 | JGI IMG/M metagenome (GOLD analysis project Ga0209188, IMG submission 187307) | Freshwater microbial communities from Lake Croche, Canada to study carbon cycling - C_130625_EF_MetaG (SPAdes) (version 2) | ecosystem: Environmental > Aquatic > Freshwater > Lake...
AATAAAACAAAAATATGCAACACAAGCTGATATAATTAATATTGGTATTGCTAAAAGTGAAAAGGATTTAGCAAAGGCTAAAATAGATGCAACTACACAAGCAGCAGATGCAGCAGCAAGTTCATTAAATGCAATTAGTCAATTATTAGGCGAGGCAACAGGAGCAGGAAAAGCTTTAGCAATAGCATCAACAACTATATCAACTTTCTCCGCTGCTCAAAAAGCGTATGAATCAACAGTTGGTATTCCATTTATAGGTCCAGTATTAGCACCAATAAATGCAGCTTTAGCAGTTGCTAGTGGTATTGCACAAGTAAAGAAAATTTTAGCTGTTCAAGTTCCAAATGGTGGTGGTGGTAGTGTTCCATCTGCTGCATCATTACCAACACCAATTACACCACAACAACAATCTACTATGTTGAATAGTGCAAGTATTCAAGGCGTAGGCAATGCAGCTGGTGCTGGAGTTGGTAGGTCATTCGTACTAGACACAGACATAAAAGATAATCAAGAAAGACAAGCTAGGATAAATAGGGCAGCAAGGTTGGGATAAAAAAAATCCCAACGTAGAAACGTCAGGATTTAACCAAAAATTTTTAAACATCATGAAAACTGAAAAGCAAATATAAATAAAATAATTAATATGTTACCAATTTACGAGTTAAAGATTTCAGAAAACATAAATGATGACAGCGAAGTAAACTTCGTTGCATTAGTAGATAAGCCAGCAATAGAAAAAAACTTTTTAGCGTTTCAATTTGTTGAACCTAACAAGGGAGAAAGGCAAACAGACTTTATCCCACGTTGTATAAGCTATGTTATTAATGAGGGCAAAAGCAATGAGCAAGCAGTAGCAATATGCAACTCAATGTGGGAGCAACATTTTGCAAGTGAAAAAGTTTCTTTTGATTATGATGATACTCTTTCAACTACTCGAGGCAAAGAGTTAGCAAAGCAAGCAATAGACAAAGGCGAAGATGTTTATATTATTTCGGCTAGAGATAACAAAGACGGAATGTTATCAGTAGCAAATGAGTTAGGAATTGCATCAAGTAAAGTTTATGCTACTGGTAGCAATAAAGCTAAAGTTGAAAAGATTAAAGAATTAGGAATAAGCAAACACTATGATAATAATAGTGATGTAATTAAAGAACTTGGAAGCATAGGTGAAAAGTTTATGAAACAAAATTTTGCAATTAGTAATGAAGATAAGCGAATTATTTCAGGACCATTAATGATTGCAGAAAAACCGATATATCGCAATGATAATCAAGGCGAATATTATATTAAGTTTTCAGCAGAAACAATAAAGCAGATAGCTATCAAGTATGCAAAGAAAGGATTTCAGAATAATGTAAACTTAATGCATGATAGCGGATCGGTTGTTAGTGGGTTGACTTTGTTTGAAAGTTTTATATGTGATACTGAAAGGGGAATTATGCCAATGCAAGGTTTTGAAGATTTACCCAATGGCAGTTGGTTTGGTTCGTTTTATGTTGAGAATGATGCAGTTTGGGCAGATGTTAAAGCTGGAAAATTCAAAGGGTTTAGTGTTGAGGGCTTATTCAAGTACAAACCAACAAATATAGAAATGACGACAGAAATGGCAGCCGATGAAATTTTAACGCTTTTAAATCAAACAAACGACGAGTTCGATAGTTATATTGTAGAATAAATTATTTTATGAGTACAAATTTAAAAGACAAATTAGATAAAATCAAAGGTGCGTTTGAGGTTTTAGCTGCAAAATTTAACGCTGCTGATCCAATGCCAGCACCAGCACCAGCACCAGCACCAGCACCAGTTAAAATGGCTACAGATTACAAGACTTTAGACGGTCAAACTGTATTAAGTATTTCTGATTTAGTAGTTGGCGGAGATGTTATGATTGGCGAAACTGCTGCACCTGATGGCGAATATACTTTAGTCAATAACACTATTGTTCAAGTAGCAGCTGGTAAAATTGTTGAGTTAAGTTCACCAGCAGAGGATTTGCTTCCTGAAGAAATGAAGAAAATGCAAACAACTATTGCTAAAATGACTTCTCAAATTGCAACATTAGAGGCTGCAATCAATTCACAAAAGCAAAACTTCAATGCTTCAATTAGTGCTAACAAAGAATTAATTGAATTAGTTGTTGAATTAAGTGGTAAGAGCATAACTGCACCAGTAGAAAAAGTAGTTGATTATTCAACTCTTACTCCTTTACAAAAATTTAGACTTTCAAAACAAAATTAATAATAAAAAAAACAAATAACAAATGGCAATATCATACAATATCGTTGACATTCGTGGCGTAGCAGCCGAGCCGGTAGTAGAAGAAATACTATTTCAAAATGACACTATCAACAAAAGTTTAGTAACTTTTGAAGAAGATGTAAAAGCAGAAACTATTTTTACAGAAGCAACTGCAACAGCTACTCTACAAGCTTACACTAGTGGTATTCCAACAAGTGCAGGTTCATTGACTGCATTTGATGTAGCAGTAACTCCAGTTAAAACTCAATTCTACCAAGAGTTTGATCCTAATACTATTCGTTTCTCACGTTTCAAAAGAGATTTGCCATCAGGTGCTTGGGAAGTTTTTAGTAACGAATTTGAAAGAATTGTTATTGGTGGGTTATATGCAAAGCAAGTTTCTTATGCTGCTGAGAAAGAATTTTGGACTGGTGTAACAAGTGCAACAAAAACAGCAGTTGCAGCTTTAACAGCAGGTACTGCTAACACTTCAGTAGGTGCAGCAGAAAAGACAGCAGTTGCAGCTTTAACAGCATCACAAACTGATGGTATCCTTGCTAAGATGATTTACAATAGTTCAAATGCAACTGCAACAGCAGGCGTAGGAACTAGAATTAAGGTGGCAGGCACAACCATATCAGCAAGTACAATCAAGGCAGAATATGATAAGGTGTATGCAGCAATACCCGCAGTAGTTTTGACTGGTTCTGAAATGCCTTTGATTTATGCTCCTAAGAGCCATAAGCAAATGTTGATTCAAGCGAACAACGTAACTACTGACTACAAAAAGCCTTTTGATATTAGTCCAAATATGGATAGCTTCTACTTCAATGGTTTAATGATTGTGTTTGTACCAACTCCTGAGAACGTAGTTATCTGTGCTTTGAAATCACACTTAATTTGGTGTACTGATTTGAAGTCTGACATTAACAAAGTACAACTTGATAAGATAGCTTTTAACAGAGAGGACATGTTCATTAAAAACAACATGACTATCGCTGCTCACGTTGTAAATCAAAAGTTCAACGTTCTTTACGTAGGATAATATTAACTAACTAGGGGAGTGTAACAACTCCCCATAATTATATAAATATGGCTTGTGCATTAACACAAAATTATTCATTAGATTGCAATGATTCGTTCGGTGGTGTCAAAGAACTTTACTTCATCGAGAAAGCGAATGTAACAGTTTCAATAACTGCTGGTATCACAACTACTATTACTAAGGCTGTAGGAAAGAAGTTTTGGAAGTATGAATTGATACATCAAACAGCAGACGTTACTGAAAGCAAAGCAGGAAGTAGAGAGAATGGAACTAACATGGTAACTCAAACTATCAAATTCCCTATCAATAAATTATCAGTTTCTTTGCGTAACGAATTGGAGTTATTATTTCAAAATTTATTAGTTGCAGTTGCAGTTGATAATAATGGTACTCCTTGGATTTATGGCGTTGATTTCGGATTAAAAGCGACACAAGCTGATGCAAAGACTGGTATTAAGTTAGGTGATAGAAATGGTTATGAAGTTACATTAGTAGGAGAAGAAAAAGTATTTGCTTCAAAGGTTGATTCAACTTCATTTGCTGCACTTGGAACAGTAGGAGCATAGTAATAAAATATTTTAGAATAACTTTACAAGGCGTGGCGAATAATAACGCCACGCTTTTTTTTTATGATAGTACTTTCAAAAGATAATACAGCAGATATTGTAATTGTAACACTTGAAGAAAGTAGGACATTAAATAACCCTTACTATTTATTTGTTTTCAAGTCAACTACTCCTGAATTTACAGTTACTAAAATTGTGAATAGTGCTGATGATGCAAGTAATTTTAAGAATAGATTTAACTCATTTACTTTTAATAGTTCGACTATATTTGCACTAGCAGACGCAGGGCAATATCAATACTATATTTATGAGCAAGCAAGCAGCACAAATACAGATACTACAGGACTTAATTTAGTTGAACGTGGTAAAATGGTTTTAAAGCAAACAGCAGCGGATATATTCAAAGGCTATCAGCCTATAACAACTTACAATGGTTACAATGGCTAAGACAAAAAATTTTACTGAAATAGAATTTGTAAAGCGAAAATTTAATTTTGCTGATAGCGTTATCCCTACTTTCAAAAAACCTTTAACTGGTGGGATAGTTAAGTATGGTGCAAAGGATGACTATGGAGATTATTTAATAACATTATTCAATAAATCTTCGAAGCATAGTGCAATTATAAATGGTAAAGTAGTTTATATTTTCGGAAATGGTTTCACTCCAGTAGATCTAACTAATACAGCAGCACTAACTTTTTTAGCAGCAGCAAATGATTTTGGAGATGATTGGAATACTGTGGCAAAAAATGCTATTTTAGATACTGAAATTTTTGGTGGTTTTGCACTTCAAGCCATCCCAAAAATGGGTGGCGGTTTTAATTGGTTTAACCTTACATTTAATAATGTAAGAACTGATTATGAAAATAGTAGTTTTGAATATAAAAAGGATTGGAAAAACTACACAGAAAAGGTGCAAAAATTTGATGCATTTAATCCAACAATAACAGATAAAGCTACTATATTTTATTTTAAGGAGTATAGACCAGGGGTTAAAGTTTATCCTCTACCTAGTTGGGTTGCATGTTGTAATTGGATTGAGAGTGATATAGAAGTTAGTAAAGCTACATTGACTAAGGCATTAACTGGTTTTAGTGCTTCAAAAATGATTAGTTTTTTCAATGGTCAACCAGCAGACGAAACTTTAAAACGTGACATTGAGCAAAGGGTTAAGAATAAGTTTACTGGTGGTGAGGGTGAAACTGTTATGATCACTTTTAATGACGACAAAACACAAGCACCTGAAGTAAATGATTTAGGGGCGAGTGATTTAACAAAAGAAGATTTTAGCAGAATAGATAATTTAATTACACAAAATATTTTTGCCGGTCACAGCGTTTCACATCCGTTACTTTTCGGCATACAACAGGAGGGGAAATTAGGAAGTGCAACCGAATTAAAGATTGCATTTGATACATTTAAAAATACCTATGCTACTGCTAAACAAAAGCAATTTGAAGACTTGATGTCATACTTTGCATCATGTAATGGTATAGTTGCTAAGTTTAAGATAAAAGACATTGAACCAGTAGGGGTTGATATCAATCCAGTTGACTTTAAAGAAATGTTACCAAAAGAATGGGTATTTGAAAAGTTGGGAATTGATGGCAGCAAATACGGAGTTGAATATACTACATCAAATGGAACAGTTACTGCAACTACACCAACTGCATTAACAAATGATACACTTGTTAATATTACTGGCAGGCAGCAGCAGGCACTAATGAGAATTAGCAGATTATTCACACAAGGCAAACTAAGCAAAGCACAAGCTGCAATTCAACTTAAAGGCTTTGGGTTTACAGATGAGGACATAAATAATTATTTGGGAGTTGATGATAACCCTACTACTTTAGATACTAAATTTTCAAGTGATGAGAAAGATATTGATTTGGCTTTTTTAGAATTTGGTAGCGAACGTAGTGGATACAACTTTATTAAGTCAACATCTTATTATGATGATGATAGTTTTGACATTAAACTTGCTTTTGATGCTGCAATAGAATTAAATGATTTAGAGCAGCAAGTTAAAGACTTATTACAAAACAATAATAAACTTAGCAATGAAGAAATAGCACAAGCAACAAATCAACCTATTGAAGTAATAGATGATATTTTAAAAAAATTTATCGAGTATAAAATTATAGAACGTGCTGAAAGTGGCATCATAAAAGTAATTGTAAAAACTCCAAAATTTGAACTTCCTAAGATTGAAATATTTTACACTTATGAAAAACGAAAAGATGTAAGTGGTGCTGATATTTTACCAACATCAAGACCATTCTGTAAAAAGATGGTTGGACTTTCATCGAGTAGAATGTGGAGCAGAAAAGATATTCAAAACATTTCGCAAAGATTAGGGTATAACGTATTTAAAGCAGCTGGAGGATTTTGGAATAATAACGGAACAATAGAAGCACATTGCAGACATGAATGGGTTGCTAATGCAGTAATAAAGAAAAATAAATAATATGAGTGCTAATACTTTACTTGTAATGCCTAGCGTTGTAAAAGACAGAACAGCACTACATTCAAATGTTGATGATAAGCTTATTTATCCTGAAATCAAAACTATTCAGGATATGGTAATGATGCCAATGTTAGGGAGCAAATTATTTGTAAAATTACAAAATGATATTGCTGCTAATACTTTAGCTGGTAATTATAAGACTTTAGTTGATAGTTATCTAATAGATGCGATGTGTTGGCTAGTTGTAAGCGAAGTTATTGGAAGCATTAATTATCAGATTTGGAATACTGGATTAACTACTACTAACGCTGATAAGTCAACTAATCCAAACTTATTAGAAATTAACTTGTTAAAGAGTAAATATAAGCAACGTGCTGAGCATTATATGAAGAGAGCAAGATTATATATATTACAGAATGGAGGTCTATATCCTGAATATGTAAATGTTACTGGTGGCATTGATACTGTGTTCCCTGATCGTACTTCTTATACTACACCAATTTATTTAGGTGATGAAAATGACTTCCCTAAAGATGGTTATTCAAGACGTAGTAACCAAAAGACAAGGGCGAATATATTACCTTATCCAAATTATAACCCATAATATGAGCAAAGGAATTAGTAAAAAAACTATAGAAAAATTAAAGGTTTACTTAGCAAAACAAAATGATACCACTAACACTAAAGCAAATAATATACAGACTGCAAACACTAGCACAAAGTCACTCGCAAATTAAATATTTTTATATTGGTGACATTGAGCAGTTTTTAGCACATGGGGATATTACATATCCAGCTTGCTTTGTTGAGTTAAATCCTACTGGTAAAATTAGTAAAGTTGATAAAATGATTTATTATAATTTTACTTTTCATTTTTTGGATTTGATGGATATTGCAACAGATAGCAGTTTGAATGAATTTGAAATCAAAAGTGATTTAGCTTCTATTGCACAGGACTACATGGCTATGCTTAATTTTAGCAATTATCAAAATTCGTGGTTTATTTCAACAGACAACAATTTTGATATTAGCAAATATAAGTTGCAAGATATGAATGCTGGTGTAAGTTTAGATGTTCAAATTGCTACTGCTTATGGTTCGGATCGTTGTCAAGTTCCTGCACAAAATATAACTTTTGAAAGCCCAACAGACAGCAGCGGAGTTCCTATGTGGTACGATGCAAAATATATTGCAAATACTGTTTACACTTGCACTGGTTCTGAGGGTTACAATGTAACTATAGCAGCATTAATAAATAGGGGTATTTTAAGCGTGTTTCAAGGGGATAAATTACTCGATCCTACAATGTATTCATTCAATGATACTACAGGGCAAATAACGTTTGATTATGAATTGCAACCTGAGCAAGTATTACAAATATTAAATAGAAATAAAATATGAGATTAGTTTTAGCATTATTGATGTGTTGGGGTGTAGCATTTGCTCAAGACACAACTAAATATTTTAAAAGTGTTGATTATGGCTGGAATTGGCAACGTGGCAAATTTAGAGGCGGGTTGATACTTCCAACGGATACTGTAAATAATAAGTTAGGAATTGCACAAATAGGAGCAACTTGTTTTGCTTGGAGTGGGATTAAATGGAATCCAATAAGCACAACAGATACTGCTTTTTTAGTTAGATATTATCGAAAGAATCAAGTTGATAGTGCTATTCTAGCAAATACTCCAGTACCATTTGATAGTACATCATTAAGCAACAGAATTAATTTGCGTGTGAAATATACTGATACAGCTGCAATGTTAACTCCTTATTTAAGAAAAGTTGACACTGCTTCATTAAGTAATAGAATAAATTTAAAATTAAATAAATCAGACTCAAGTGCTAGTGGTTATTATCCTTATTCAAGTAATCCAAAAGCATATTTAACAAGTGCATCATTAACTGGCTATGTACCTTATAGCAGTTATGGTAGCAATAATGTTAGTGCAAACAATTTCTTTAATGGATTTACTTCAATAGATGCAACTTCAACTCCAATAATATTAACAGTTAATTCAACGCCATATTATTTAGTTACTGGTAGAGATGGGCAAACAATTAAACTTCCGAATGCTCAAACATTACCACTAGGAGCATTATTTACATTTAATAATAATCAAAGTCAAGGTGCTATAACAGTTAATAATAATTCAAATACTTTAGTTAAATCTATTCCATCAGGTGCTAATGTAATTATAGAATTGATAGATAATCAAACTGCTGCTGGTAGTTGGGATGCACATTCGCAAGCACCATCAAATGTAAGTTGGTCAACAAACACATTTGATTATGCAGGTTCAATAACTTCTGCAACTTGGAACGGGGTTAAAGTAGCAATAAATAGAGGTGGCACTGGTGCTACTACAGCTGATTCGGCTAGAATTAATTTAGGAGCTGGTACTGTAACAAGCGTTGCCGCTGGTAATGGTTTAAGTGGTGGTACTATTACAACAAGCGGAACTATAACTGCTGATACTGCTATTTTAGCGACTAAATTGTTATTACAAAAAAAGATTGATAGTGTTAATACCAATGTATCTACAAAAGGAACAGGAACAGTAACAAGCATTACTTTAGGTCGTGGTATTACTGGTACTTCTCCAATAACAACAACAGGAACAATAGGAATAGATACTACTAAAAACTATACTTGGACTAATACAAATATATTTTCTAATAGCATTCAAACTCCATATATTAACATAACTACACCCACAGCTGGTCAAAATCCAACTTGGCAAATGAATGATGCAGATGCTACTACACCTAATTATTCAAGTGTAACATTTAATCCAGCTATAAGTAGTACGACAATGGCATTTACAGGACCATATAGTGGAACAAATGGAGGCATTCAATATGCTGGATTTACGGGAAGTGGTGTAAATACAAGCATACCATTAGCATTTATAGGTTATCAAGGTGGTACATCACCAACAGCTCCATGTATTGATTTTATTGGATATAAATGGAATGGTTCAACAAATAGAACTACATTAGCAAGTGGAGAAATTATTTTACAAGTAGAAAATGGGATTGGTGGAGGTTCTTTATTTAATGTAAAAGGTAATGGTAATGTTACTTTGTCATCATTAGCAACTGGAATAGTTTATAGTAATTCAGGTGTACTTACTTCTACTAATCCATCTGATAGTAGTTTAAAAAATAATATAGAAGATATACCTTATGGGTTAAATGAAATATTAAAATTAAAACCTAAAACTTATTATTATAATTCAGATAGTACTAAAACATATTTAAAATATGGTTTTATTGCTCAAGATGTACAAAACATAATGCCTAAAATAGTTAGAAAATTAGATCCTGAAAATCTTGAAAGTAAATTAGGACTTGAAAGCGAAGCCATATATGTTGCAATGGTTAAAGCTATTCAACAACTTGAGGCAAGGGTTAAAGAATTAGAAAAAATTTTAAGTAAATAAAATGCAACATCAAGACACTTTTGCAGGAAAAATATTGGTTTTAATTTCTGCATTAGGAACATACCTAAGTATCACATCTATTCAGCCAATATTTACGTTAGCTGCTAGCTGTGTAAGTATTGTTGCAGGTTTATTTGCTATCCGTTATTACATAAAAAAATCTAAATAATATGGCAGAAATTACAGCATCATTAGACAATGCGAATAAGCCGGCACCTAAATGGTTTCGTAAATTAAAAAGAGCATTAACAATGTTGAGTGATACAGCAATAGTAATGTTGTTAGCCATGGGTTATACTGAAAATAGTTTAATAATGTTATGGCTAAGAGTAGGATTAAGTGGTGTATTAAATACCCTTGAAGTTGTTTTAGCTAATGGAGAAGAATATTCAAAAACTAATTAAAAAGATTAATATGTCACATCACGTTTTGAAGTATCCGCCAAATAAACAACTTATTTATTTAGCAGTATTGATTGCATTACTAATATCTGTAATTGCACTACAAAGCTGCAATGCTGAAAAGAAAGCATTAAAGCCATATAAGGCAGTTAATAGTGATGTTGATACAAGTTATAAAGAAAAGAAAAAAGATTTGATTAGTAGGGTCTGTGCGACAAACTTCCCTATCGAAATTAAAACCATAGTAAAGGACTCAATCAATACAAGAATAGTAAGGGTGCAAGATATGAATGTGATTAATAAATTGAAAGCACAGCTTGCCAAAGGATGCCCAGCAATTAACATAGATAGCATTTATAATGAATTGCCTTTTGACACTATTTACATTGACCATTATCATACTAAAACTATTACACAAAAAGATACATTGACCCTTTATAATATGGGTGTTGAAAATAGCAGGTTAGCTTATTATAATTTGCAACTAAAAAATGTAATAAATGATAATGATCAAGACATTGAAAAACTAAATAAGGATTTAACCAGTGATAAAAAATTAATCAATAAATGGAAGTTTAACTTTTGGCTATTATTTATTTTAATTATTTGTTACTTTAGTTTTAAAGTGTTTAATTTCGTAAAAGGTTTTAAACTACCTTTTTAAAATATGCAAGCAAAACCAACTAAATTAAATATTGCAAGAGAATTTAGATTAAAATATGGTGCTGATATTCCAACTGCTAAGCTAGCAAGAATAATGTATGAAAAGCATCCTGAATGCTTCACGAATGTAGAAAGTGCTAGAAGCTGCATAAGGTTAGTAGAGGGTAAGAGTGGTGCAAATAATAAAGCAAAAATGAAAGACAAATCACTTTTTACCGAAAAAAACAGAACTACTACACCATACATTTTGCCGAAATCTGATGAGGAAAGTTTCGAGTTATTTTACATCAAAGGTCATAAAAAAGGATTTATTATTAATGATGTTCATTTGCCTTATCATTCAGTTTCGGCATTAACTGCTGCCATTGATTTCGCGAAAAAAGAAAGCCCTGATTTTATTTTCATCAATGGTGATTTAGTGGACTTTCATTCGGTTAGTTATTTTCAAAAAGATCCTCGTAAAAAAAGATTTAGTGAGGAATTAGATATTTTACAGGAATTTATTGCTGAGTTACAAAAGATATTTAAGGGTGTTAAGATATATTACAAGTTCGGAAACCACGAAGAAAGGTATGATAGTTTTTTATATCAGAAAGCACATGAATTAAAGGGAGTTGAAGAGTTTGAACTAGAAGCTATAGTAAAGAAAAGATGTCCGAATATTAGCATAATAAGGGATAAAAGAATAGTTGTAATGAATGGGTTGCCTTTCATTCATGGTCATGAATTTGGTCGTGGCATATTTAATCCAGTAAATGCTGCAAGGGGTTTATTCCTGCAAGCTAAACATTCAGCAGTTAAGGGCGATTGCCATACATCAAGCGAACATACAGAGCCAAATATCTTTGGAAAGATTATGACTACTTACTCGGTTGGTTGTTTATGCGGGTTAACTCCGAAATGGTTGCCAATGAATAAATGGAATCATGGTTTTGCAATGATTGATGTAAGCGAAAAAGGGAAGTTTAAGTTTAGAAATTATCGTATCTATAATGGCGAAGTGATGTAATATGTCAACTATAATGAGCATAATACTTGACAATGTAGCAAATAATCAACACTATGAAAATATACATAATTTACTTTGAAATATTTGGCAAAAAAATGAAAACTATTATCGAAGCTGATAGTAAATCAGAAGCCAAACAAAAAGTAAAAAATAAAATAATTTTTCATAAAATTATTGGTGAAAATGAGGGTGTAAAAAATGATACTATTGATCTAGATGGGTTAAAAAATATGTTAGGTATCCGATGAAATCTGTAAACGAAATAGTACACAAAAAACTTGGCAAACACAAAGCCATAGGACTTGCATACAAGGAAACAGGTATAATTCATATTGATTCAAGATTGAAAGGCATAAAACATCTGCAAACACTAATTCACGAAATTGTACACATACAAAACCCAAAATGGTCTGAAATAAAAGTTGAAGGACACTCCGCAGAATTGGCTAAATTAATTTGGGAAAATAATTATAGAAAAATAGAAAATTAATAAATATAATTTATGCTAAAAATTACACAAATATCAGATGCTTGTATTGACTTAGTAAAGTCATTTGAGGGTTTTTTTAGTAAGCCTTATTTATGTCCAGCAAAAGTACCAACAATAGGTTATGGAACTATCCTATATCCTGATGGCAAAAAAGTAACGTTACAAGACTTGCCAATAGATGAAAAGAAAGCCATTGAGTTTATGAGGTTTGAATTAAACCAAAAAGCAAAGGAAGTTGATGCAATGACAACAGATGCAGTTAATCAGCATCAATTTGATGCGTTAGTATCATTTGCTTACAATTGTGGAAGTGGGGCTTTAAAAGGTTCTACATTGCTTAAACGTGTAAATGCTAATCCAGCAGATTTAACTATTGTTGATGCTTTTCTTATGTGGACTAAGGCGGATGGTCAAACATTAGCAGGATTAGTTAGGCGAAGAAAAGCAGAAGCGAAGCTTTATTTTAGCTAAAAAAAAGGGGTGTGTAGAAACACTCCCCGGATTAATCAAAAGCTAAATATGAAAACTAAAAAGGTAAATCTTGACTCAAATCTATTTCAACTGATTTCGCTTGTTGCACTTGCTTAGCAATATATTTCACATTCCCTAAAATTGCACCTTTAACGCCAGCCTCTCTATCTTCTTTGCTTACGTTTTGCACTATCATTCCAATATTGCCATATTGATCTGCTTCATCTTTCATTAAGATAGTTGCATCAAGGTAAGTGCCTTTATCACCTTTGTAAAGTTTCGCTTTGTCAATTTTTGTAACATCTAATTTGATACTGATATTTGTTGCCATAATTTTTGAGTAACTCCTCCGAGTTTGTTTAATTAAAAATCGTTTTCAGTAAAATTGAAGTCATTAAATTCATCAACTATATCATCTATGCAATAGCAAAATAAATAGCCTATATGTCTTAATAATTCTATCATAACAAATCGTTTATTTTTCTGCAAGTTGATGAATGTTTTAAATCTTCTGTATTTGGTTCAATTACATAATACCATTTATTAAGTGGAAGTTTCAAGGTTTTAAAATTATCAATTATTTTCTTACGTTCTGAGTAGTTTCTATAGTGTGTAGTTCTATGCTTAACATCGTTATACATAACCGAAATAAAGCCATTAATAGCTACTACTTTACTTTGTTTTCTTTTTTGCATAATCTTTGAAATTTGAAATAACAAATAATAATTCTGCTTCATACTTGCCGGCAGACGGAAGTATATGTTCCATTGATTTATAAATAGTTAGTAAATCATTACTACTTAAATATTCAGGAATGAATTTACTTATAGATTTTGGTTGAAAGTCTGCCATAGTTAACTGTTGTGCTTGAGTTTTTGTTAAACCTCGCAAACATTCAAATACTTCATTTCTCCATTGAATTACTTGCTGATTATAGTTTTCAATCAAATGCAATCTAAAACTAATAGCTTCATTCTGCTTTTCAAGTTCTGTAAGATGATCTGAAATATTAGCTAAGTTCATTGTTAATTTCTTTTAGGTAACTATATATGTGTTGGGACTAAACAAAAAAAAACTTTTCAGCCTCAAATCAATGAGGCTTTTTTATTTGGTAGGTTTTACAATCTTTACCTCTTTTTTCTTAGCCCCTGCACCAGTCAATGAAATGTTTACCATTTCTTGAAAAGAACCATTAAACGTTACTTTCTCTTCATACTTTGACGTGCGTTCTTTCTTAGGCTTTATTGGTGTTTGTTTTGCCATTATTTTATCATCTTTTTGTATATTCAAAGAAATTAGAACCGCTTTCACTTCGGTGGAAATGCTCTTCATAACATATTGCACAAGGGGCTTCTATTTTTTCGCAAAATGGTAGAAATGTATTTTTATCCAATGTTAAAATAGCATCAACATTTCTGTTCAATCCCGACATTATAATCATCTTGTCTTTAGTAACCCATTCTCTCGCTAACATTAATTCGTGTTGCTTCCAACCAGCTTGAATTGCAAATTCGTGTATTTTCTTGCGTTCTAAATATGGCTTCAAATAATTAGAAAAGTCTTTCGCAATATCTTGGTCAAACGAAATAAATTCAACATCATTGCTATTTAATACATTCACTATTTTTTGTATTTTGTCAGCTTCATCTTCATTTGATAATATTTCACTAAGAGTTACAGTAGATATATAAAATATTCTATTCTTATTCCCTTCTGATTTATTAGAAGATAGAAATGATATTAAATCATAAACAAACTTATTTTCAGCAGAGTTTGGATTTTTTTTATACAAAAGAAGTTTAATAATTATTCCTGTATCTAATAAAATGTGCTGCCATTTAGAAATTTCATTATTGATTTTAGCCATAGTATTTTGTTAGAATATCGTTTGTGCTTTCAATACCTTTTAAACAATCAAAATCTGTTGTATCTAATTCGTTTAATGATTCTATTAGTGATTTATTTTTTGGTTCAAAACTTAACAAACTTGCACTAATTATATGATTGTCTTTAATAGATATTTTTTGCCTTAATCTTAAATTTAAAGAATTAGTTTTATAGTAAGGTTTTAATAATAAATCATCTTCTTTTGATATGTATATTTTATAGTCTTCTCCATCAATATAAATGTGTGGGCTTATTGTATCATTTTTACTGCCTAATTCATAAACAATCCCACTTATTGTTGTCGTTAAATAATAGTGGCTAATTTCTTTTTGTAGGTCAATATCTTTTATTTTAACAACCTCCATCCCTATTTTAGTTATTTCTTCTGTTAAGTTTTCTAATTTTAATCCTACATCCTCAAATCCTTCATTTGTTGAGCCTTTTAATAAATCAACCTTCTTAGTTAATAAATCAATTTTAGTGTTAAGTGTGTTTATTTCGTTTTTTATAGAATTAAAATTGGTATCAACTTTAGTAAATCCAGTACCAATAAGGTCTGACAATGATTTTAATTCTTGGCTTATGTGGGTGATATTTTTTTCTAATCCATCAATTTGTTCATTCATATAGGACTTTTTTAGTGGTATAATTTTGGCTAACTAATCTTTAAGGTTGCAAATGTACACGTAAAGTTATTCACATAACGTTAAAATATCGCAAAAATTACATTATGGGGATTTCGTGTTATTAACCAAAATAGTTAATAACACGATTAAAAAAAGTTTTATTTTTTTTAGTTTGTCCCAACACGTATATAGTTACCTTCTTTTAAAAGTAGTTTTGCAAAAAATATTGCATCATCAACTGCATACTCTTTCTCAGTATATACTTCATCGAGTAGCAGTATTGGCAATAATGCAGATGCTAATTTAGTAACTTTTCGTTTGTAAAAAAACGATTTAATTTTTTTCATCATTTTGCAAGTTTTTGTTATTAATAAATGTAATTATTTTACTAGATAATTTAAAGCAGTCCAAAACTTCTTCATCATCACAATGACCATAATTAGCTACTTTAGCTGCTACTAGTTTAGTAACTACATCTAACATCATAAAGTTGAATTGATCATCTACTTTTTGCTGTTCTTTTTCTTCTTCCATGCCATCAAAAAAGATTGCAGGATAAGTAATGCTTAATGATTCAAGTCTTTTTAAAATTGTTGTTTCGCTGTAAAGTTTCATGTTTTTAAATTTTAGAATTTTTTATTAATTGTAATTGTTCTTGTTGTGCTTGGGTAAGTTCAAATGCTTCTATTGTTTCAATATTTGTTTTGCCGGCTTTCAATGCAGCAATAGCTTTATCAAATCTAACTGCATTAATGGGTTGCTTCTTTGGTTCAATAGCTGCTGCTTCAATAGGTTGTTTATCTGCATCAATACTATCTGCATCGGCTTCTGATTCATCGATTAAAAACAAACCATTTAAAGCATATTTGCGAGCATAACTAGAAGCAGTTCCAGTTGATTGTTCGCTGCTCATTCCTTTATGCTCTGACATTTCAGCAAAGCCATTAGATTCGATATAATTTCTACATTCATTATACCATATTGTAGCTGTTGCTTTTAAAAATAATTTACTACCAACTACTTCAATACTATCTGTTATTCTTAAAGTAGCATTATGCTTCAATAATATAGGCTTTACAGCTTCTAATATCTGCTCGGCAGTTCTATATTTGTATCTGCCGAATGTGTTAAATTTGCCTTTAGGTACTTTTAATTCGTTTTGAATTTTTACTAGTGCTTCCATTTTGTTTATGTATTTGGGTTTAAAAAATTGTGTATATAGACTTCATAAACAGTGCTACATACATTTTGATTAAATGATGTTTTAGCACGTTTAATTGTTGATCCTGGTTCTGCTTTAGGTTGCCAGTTTCTTTGCTCTATCTCTAATTGAATAGACATAGCAGTAGGTTCGTTTGAGTATAGGTCTTTATCTACTTGCATATATCGTCTTGAATGTAACCAGCGATAGCTAGTAAGATTAATAAATAGATTAATGTTTTAATTTTCATGTTTAATTGTTTTGTTACACAAAGATCGGACTTTCTACATAACAAAAATTATTATTTACGCAACCGATTGCACTGCATCTCTAACATGGTACATCTTTTATTTAATTTATGTACTTGCTTAACTCCGGTTAATTGCTTCAATTTATTTATTCTCCAGTTAATTGCCTGAGGTGTCAAACCTTGACTTTCGGCATATTCTCGAACAGTAATTAATTTCATATATTATTTTTACTTGCATTAATAAAATCATTCATAATATTATCAGGTGGCAATTTGCCTGAGAAACTTTCGTATATTTTTTCGTTACCAATTTTTAAACAGATATATCTACAAGACATATTTTGCATTAATATTTTATCCTCTTCTTTTGTAGGTATCGGTATTTGGAAACCTTGCAAACTAATTTGCAGAACACCATCAAAACCATCTTTGCAAAACCATGCATCAGGATTATCTTTACTTAAGCCAAACCAATGTTGACCATAAGGGTATTGTTGCCACCATTTCGGAATCCACTTTTCTTTATGTGGTAATATTTCTAATAACTGTTTTTGTCCTTGTTCAACAAATCCAGCTTCTATAATTTGTTCTATAAAATTCATACTGCAAAGTTAATATTTTCTACATAACAAAAAATAAATTTTTTTATTTGAATTTATTTTATAGTTTTGCATTTCAACAAATTTTTAAACATGACAAAGTATTTTAAGTCAAAAGTAAATGCAGACTTCTTACTGCATAATGAACCACTAATCAAATTAGAAGAAAACAAGTATCAAGGTGTAGATGGATTAGAGTTTAACATTGATGATAGCAATGTTGAAGATTATCCAACATGGTGTCAGATGATCCAGCAAGAACGCTACCAGCTACTCGGTGAGTTAATTGATGCAATGGTTTATTCACCAGTTGCAGTTATTGAAGTGCAGCAGCTAGTTAATAGCTTTAAACAACGTGGATTAGTTAAATCAATTATTAACCCTATAAATATTGAAGATGCTAACAATTACTAAATACTTACTCCACAAACAAATTAGGAATGAAACTCCTTTCTTAATTTCAAAAGGAGTTGGTTTATGGCAAATCAACGGAGGGATAACTGAGCAGGAAATGGAGAAACTATATCCAATTAATGGAACTGTAATGAATAGAAATAATAAACACTTTTACAAGGGAGAAAATTGCGATAAAACTAAAATTTAAATTTTTAAACAAAACAAAATAAAACAAATGGTAAAAAAACTAAATGCCTTAAAGTTGGCTAATGAAAACTTTGATATTGATGCAGCTTTCAATATTTCAATCGGTAATGATTATACTCAATTATTATATGATATGTCTATTGATAATGTAAATCATCTTAGAAAATATGAACTAGAATTAGTAGCTGGCGAATACTGGTATAGTAAGACTGTAGAGATACTTGGTGTAAAATTTAAATTAAGTTTATTTGGTGGTCAAACTACTTTGATAGGCAAAACTTTTCGTATGGAATACACAACTGAAAATCCTAAGACTTTTAATAAAAAAAAGTATATAACTGAATGAATTGTAATTTCATATTATAATAATAAATATTATGAATGTTTATGTTTATCACATTGGGAGCGAAGAAGTAATGGAGGTTATAGATACGACAAAATAAGATTTTATACAGCAGAAACTATAACATCATATTTAGCTAATGACATTAAAATTGCACCAGCAAAAGATTTTATTGAATTATTTAATTAAAATAATGGAAGCATTTATAATTCTCCTAATAATATTGAATTCAATTAAAATTTTGTTAATATTGATGTACTATGAAGATGATGATTAAAAAACCAATACATAAAATAAACGGAGGCAATGGAGCAACGCTATGCATAAAGTGTAGCGTTGTTATCTGCACAGGGTTAAAAGATATTTTATATTGCGATAATTGTAAAAAAATGAATAAAATAATAATAGTAGTAGTTATTTGGGAAACAACTAAATACTTTGCAAAAAAGATTTGGTATTATTTACACAATAAATTTTAAAAATGAAAAAAGAAACACCAGTGGAATGGGTATTAAACTTATTAACTCATTCAATATCGTTGAAACAAAAACATATTGATTGGTTATCCGAAATCGGTAAAGCAAAAGAAAAGCAGCATCTAATTGATGAATTAGAAGATGTTTTATATGAAGATGATAAGATTGATTTTGATGATCCTAATTATCGAAAGGATGTAATAGAATATGGACTAACAAAAGTTAATAACCTTAAAAAAGAATTGTATGAGAAAAGTTGAAGTAATAGGCTTTAAATTAATAAGCAGCACTTATCATGAATTTGAAAGCTTGACTCACGCAGCAGAGCATTGTAAAGCAGCAGTTGAAAGTATCTATCTAGTTTGTCAAGGTAAGTTTAAACAAACAAAAGGATGGTGCTTTGTATATAAGAGTGAAAACTTTGCCGAACAAATACAAAGTAAATTATCGCAACAAACGACCAGGGGAAAGTCATCTAGTAAAAAAGTAAAGGTTACTGATACTTATGGCGGTGTTGAAATTTACGATAGCGGTTCTGAAGCTGCTAAGATGTTAGGTGTAAGCAGAACAACAGTTGCACTATGTGCCAATGGTAAACGTAATCATACATCATTCACTTTTAAATTTATTTAGTTATGGAATGGAAACAACGATATAATGAAGCACACTACAGCAAGACAAAAAAAACTGCTCCCAACTTTGTTAGAGATGGACATTATACAAATCCAACTATTCCAAAGTATAAAACAGCTAATGGATTGACTAAGTTAATATGCAACTTCTTAAACTGGACTGGTAGCAATGCAACTCGTATAAGTTCGGCAGGTCGTTATATTGAAGCAAAGAACTCACAAGGTCATAAGATTGCAGGGGCTGGCACTTACATACCATCTACGACTCGAAAAGGGACAAGTGATATTACTGCAACGATTAAAGGCAGAAGTGTAAAGATTGAAGTTAAAATAGGCAAAGATAAAGCAAGTGAATATCAATTTAGAGAACAGGAACGAGAACGAGCAGCTGGTGGCATTTATGAATTTATTGCAACTCCTGAACAATTTTTTGAACTGTACGACAAAATTATAACTTTATGAATGTAGTAAGTTTATTTAATGGAATGAATACAGGCAGACAAGCTTTAGAAAATACTGGTATAAAAGTCAATAAATATTATTCAAGCGAGATTAAACCTTATGCAATAGAATTAACACAACATCACTTCCCTGATACTATTCAAGTTGGAGATATAACCAAATGGCTTGAGTGGGATATTGATTGGCAAAGCATCGATTTAATATTAAGTGGTTCACCTTGTAAAGATTTATCTGCAGCTGGTAAACGTGCAGGAATTAATGGAAGCAAATCAAGTTTGTTCTTTGTGTTTGTCGATATACTTAATCACATCAAATCGCTTAACCCTAATGTATTGTTTTTACAAGAAAATGTAGGAAGTGCAACAAAATTAGATGTTGGTATTATGTCAAGAGCATTGGGAGTTTATCCAGTACGAATAAATAGTAGTTTAGTTACTGCTCAATTAAGAGATAGATACTACTGGAGCAATATCAAAACTAAGGCAACAATGTTTGATTTAGTAACTGATATACCACAGCCAAAAGATAGAGGAATAATGTTTAAGGATATTATTACTGATGGTTATGTTGAAAGGGTTAAATCAACTTGTTTACTAGAAGGATATGTAAGTAAAAATACTTATAAAAATGAAAATTCAAATGAAGCACAAAAATATCTAAAAAGTAGAGATTCCATAGGTATTTGTCCCATTGTTTACGTTGATACTGATAAACATGTTTCATTAAAAACAAATCAATGTCATTCAAATACACAACGTTATTTAAAACACAGAAACGAAACTACGGGAATGATTACATTGATATATGAAGTAAACAAAGAAATGCGATGCAAAACAAACACTTTAAAAGGTTATGATATCGTTACTGAAAATGATTGTTTAGATTTATCATTCCCTACTTCAAAAACTCGCAGAGGTAGAGTAACAAAAGGAAAGTCACCTTGTTTAATGGAATCTAACAATAATCTATATTCTTACAAAGATGGAATAGTTAGAACAGTCAACCAAATAGAAATGGAACGATTACAAGGATTCCCTGATGGTTACACTTCAATCTTATCAAAATCAAAAGCAGGTTCAGTTTTAGGAGATGGTTGGACTTTACCAGTTATTGAGCATATATTTTCTTTTATTAAAAAATAATACAACTATGATAGGTTCTGAATTATTAAAAAATATTGATACAATAAAATTTTTTTATAAAAATGAATTAATTGGAACTCCATTTAATTTAAATCAATTAATTTCTTATTATGGAAAAAATATAATACCAACTAAAAAAGGGATATATCATTTATTTTATAAAGATTGTCTTGTTTATATAGGTATGAGTAAAAATATTAAGACAAGATTATTAGGACATCTTAGAGATCCTGATATGGTATTTGATTATTGTATTTGGTTTTGTATGGTTAATTATTCTATTGAAGAAATATTAAATTGTGAAAAAAATATGATAAAAAAATTTAAACCATCATTAAATAGTTTTCATTTAGATTATTTCAAATAACTTCGCAACAATATTATAATGTGTGGTAGCATTATTAATTAAACTTTTTGGCTCGAAGATTTAGGCAGCGACTACCACAGCACCTAAGTCTGAGAGCCTTTTTTATTTTTATGAACAAATCATATTATTTCTCACACGATTATACGGCTTCTGAAGATGTTAAGATATTATACTTAAGGCAAGAGTTAGGAATGGAAGGATATGGAATTTACTGGTTTATAGTTGAACGTTTGGCAGTTGCTGGTGGCAGGTTGCCTATGAAGATAATACCAGTTTTAGCTATGCAGATGCAGTCAACAGAAACTAAAGTAAAAGCAGTTATTCAATCTTTTGAATTGTTTACAATGGAAGAGAATAAATTCTTTTCTCAAAGACTTTTGCAAACTATTGAACTCAGGCAAACGCTACAAAATAAAGGCAAAGAGGGGGCGGCAAAAAGATGGGCAAAAAATATTGATAACTCTAAAAATATGGTGCTATGATTAATTTTGAATCAATACAAGAACTTAAACAATCTGCATCATTACTTGACATCGTTAGCAGTAAAATTAAACTAAAAAAATACGGTGCTAATCATTCAGGACTTTGCCCATTTCATAATGAAAAATCGCCATCATTCAAAGTTAAAGGCGATATGTATAAGTGTTTTGGATGTGGCAAAAGTGGCGATGTTTTTTCTTTTGTTATGGAATCCGAAAACACTACTTTTTTTGAAGCTGTAAAGAAAGTTGCTGCATCTATAAACTTTGAACTTAAAGAAGATACAACTAATTACATTAAACCAGTTGAACGTTTAACAAAATTGAATGATAAGTTTTTACAGCACTTTGAAATCAATCGTAAAATTTCAAATAATACTTTATTAAGATTTGGAATAACAGAAAGCATTGAATGGATGCCAAAAGCTAAAACAGATATTCCAGTTATTTGTTTTAATTATTACAAAGACCAGGACCTTGTTAATATCAAATTTCGTGGTGCAAATAAAGATATGAAGCTGGCAAAGGATGCTGAACTTATATTCTACAATTTAGATGCCATAAAAGATGACAAACAATGTGTAATAGTTGAGGGTGAAATAGATTGTTTATCAATGTATGAAGCTGGAGTATATAATTGTGTTAGTGTGCCAAATGGTGCAAATGTTAATGGTAAAGTAAATCTTAAATACTTAGATAATTGCTTTGATTATTTTGCCAACAAAACAAAAATAATAATTGCAACAGACAACGATCCAGCAGGAAAAAGACTAAGTGATGAATTAATTAGAAGATTTGGTAAAGAACGTTGCTATAAGTTAGAGTTCCCTGAAGATTGCAAAGATGCAAACGAAATACTTTGTAAATATGGCAAAGAGCATTTAAAGTTACTTACTCATAATGCTAAAGAGTTCCCTATTGATGGAGTTCACACAATGGAAGATATGGAACACGATTTGAATGATTATTATTCAAATGGTTACCCTAAAGGCGAAAGATTTGGTTTAGGTTCTTTTGATAATCTACTTCAATTTACTGGTGGGCAATTTACAACAGTTACTGGCATACCTAATGGGGGTAAATCAGAATGGGTTGATAACATAATGGCTAAGTCTGTAATATCAAGCGGATGGAAGTGGGCAATATGTTCTTTTGAAAATTCACCAGCAACCTTTCACGTTACTAAATTAATGGAGAAAATAGTAGGCAAATCTTTTGCATTTAGACAAAATTTAGACAATAGAATAAGCCAATGGGAGTTTGAACAATCAAAGCAAGTTATCAATGACTTCTTTTATTTTATGAATATCAATGCACTTGATGTCACACTTGATGGCATACTTGAAAAGGCACTTGAACTAATTAAAAGAAAAGGAATTAACGGACTGCTCATTGATCCTTGGAACTATATCGAGCATAAAATACCAGCAGGATATACAGAAACACAATACATAAGTGAAAGTTTAACAAAAATTAAAACATTTGCACTCCAACATCAAATTCATATTTTCATCGTTGCACATCCTACTAAAATGAGAAAAGATGAAAAGGGTAAGTTTGAAATTCCAAACCTTTACAGCATATCAGGATCGGCTCACTGGTTTAATAAAACAGATAATGGTATATGTGTTTACAGGAATTTTGACACAGGCATAGTTGATATTTATGTGCAAAAAGTTAGGTTTAGCTGGTTGGGCAAAGTTGATTTCTGTTCTTATACCTTTAATGCTGACACTAGACAATATTTACCTATTATTTAATAAAAAATACTTATATTTGCTTCGTTGTTCGCACCAACAAATTTAAACTTATTGCCTTTAATTATTTTAAAGTAGTGCGAATACTTTTTAATTTTTAAAGGCTTTTTTTATTTATGCAAATAGAAGTTTGGAAACAAATCAAAGGTTTTAATGGTAATTATAAAGTAAGTAATTTTGGTAGAGTTATGAGTATAATGAGTGGAAAAGAAAATATAATTTTTGTAAGAAAAGATAGAAGAGGATATTTATGTGTTAGATTATCAGAGAATTGTAAAATAAAACAATATTTTGTTCATAGATTAGTAGCTTTAACATTTATAGGAGAAAGCAATTTAACTGTTAATCATAAAGATTTTAATAAAGAAAATAATCATATTGATAATTTAGAATTTATGACAATAAAAGAAAATTTAAATCACTATTATGCATCGTTAAAAAAATAGGGTTTAAACCTCCCCCCCATAAACCCCCCTAATGCAAAGAAAGAAAGAAAGAAAGAAAGAAAGAGGGCGCTTTCGCTTTTTTTTGGTGGATTAATAAAAACATCTTTATTTTTACAAAGTGAAAAGCACTAATGATATAATTACAGAGTTGTATCTTTGCAATGATATTGACAAAGTCATCAATACTTTGCCTGCATACTGCAAGGAAGATATCAAACAAAATGCTTTTTTAAAGTTGATACAAGTAAATAATTCGCTACTTTTGGAATTATATAATAGTGGAAAGTTGAACGCATACGCTTATAGGGTCATTATAAACGAATTTAAGGACTTTATAAAGAAAAATAAGGAAAGTATAGGTATTGAAAATATAGAACTTAAAAACGAAGAATATGAAGAAATAAATATTAACTTTGATTCGTTGGAATGGTACGAATCAGAATTGCTTAAACTTCGTGAACAACATACACTCAGAGGAATTGAGCAATTAACTAACATTTCACATAATACTATAAACTCAATTTTGAATAATATTTCTAAAAAAATAATAAATGGAAAAGAAAAATACACAACAACCACAAAAATTTGATTACACCGAATTTTTAGAAGCTAATAAGTTTCTAATCGAAAGGATAGATTTAGACATAGACATCTACCCTGGTGATGATGATTTAAAGACTTTTCAAAAAATAGCAAAAACAATAGATGCTGAAAGATATTTTACTATTTACGGATGCCAGTCTTGCATTCGTGAATTAGTTAAATTTGTTTACGATAATCAAAATAATAATGCCAAAGCCTAAACTTATAGAAACTCCTGATAAACTTTTATATTTATTCGATGAATATAAAAGAGTTACTAAAATAAATCCAGTACGTAAACATGTATTTGTTGGTAAAGATGGCAAATCTGATTTTGAAGCTCGAGAAAAACCATTGACGTTTGAGGGTTTTAAAAATTATTGCAGGAGAATGATTTGTGAAGTTGAACAATATTTCATAAATCCTGATAATAGATATAGCGAATATGTTAGTATCTGCCGTATGATCAAGGATGAAATTAGAGAAGATCAGATAGTAGGCGGAATGACAAACATTTATAATCCATCTATTACTCAAAGACTTAATAACCTTGTTGAGAAAACACAAACCGAAGTAATAGAGCAGCCTTTATTCCCAAATGAATAAAATAAAAAAACATATTCCATATTCAAAAAAAGGTGACATCGCTAAAATAGGTTATCTTTATTATCAATGTATTGATGTTGATTTATGGCAAATAACTGAAAACCAAAAATATAATTTCTAAATGTTCATACGAACAACTGCGATAAACAAAATACTCAAACTTAATAAGTTTGTTCGTGGTGTTCAAGGTGGCACTAGTGCAGGTAAGACTTATGCAATACTCCCCATCCTAATAGACATTGCTGCAAAAAACAAGCAAACTGATATTTCAGTTGTAAGCGAGTCAATCCCACATCTTAAACGTGGTTGCATTAAAGACTTTAAAAAGATAATGATTGACACAGGGCGTTGGGTTGATGGCAGGTGGAACGCTTCAGACTTTAAATATACTTTTGCTAATGGTTCACAGATTGAGTTCTTTAGTGCAGACAGTGATGCAAAGCTAAGGGGTGCAAGACGTGATTGGCTTTATATGAATGAGTGCAACAACATCCTGTTTAATGCTTACAATGAGTTAGCAATGAGAACGAAAGAGGGTATATTTTTAGACTGGAATCCAACAAACTCATTTTGGTTTCACACCGAATTGCAACAAGATACAAATGTTGACTTTCTTACTATCAACTACTTAGACAACGAAGCTTGCCCTTATAGTGCAAAAGACTTTATTATAAACGCTAAACGAAAAGCAGAAACATCGAGTTTTTGGGCGAACTGGTATAAGGTGTATGGGTTAGGTCAAATAGGCAGCTTGCAAGGTACTATCTTTGATTTCGTTCAATGTGATGACATACCAACACAGGCTCAACTAATAGCCTATGGGATTGACTTTGGTTTCACAAATGACCCAACTGCAATGGTAGCAGTTTATAGATACGACAAAGAACTTTATATTGATGAGTTAATATACGAAACTAAACTAACTAATCAACAACTAGTACAAAGGTTTAATGAGTTAGGCATAAAAAAAGAATATCAAATAATTGCAGATAGTGCCGAACCTAAATCAATAGCTGAATTAAGAATTGGCGGATACTCTTCAACTATGCCGGCAAAAAAAGGGGCTGATAGTATTAAAGCATCAATCAACCTACTACAAAACTTTACTTTAAACGTAACCTCACGCTCAACTAATGTAATTCGCGAATTACGAAACTATCGTTGGGATGAAAACAAAGATGGTAAACAACTTAACACTCCTATTGATAAGTTTAACCATAGTATCGATGCTATTAGGTATGTGGCACTAAATAAAATAAACAAGGTTACTGGAGTTTACACTATCGGTTAATCAAACAATCACGTTAAAAATTAGTTATATACTTATGACTTTAAAGCAGTATCAAGTTTGCTATTCAATAAACGAAATAATCAAAGATGACATCGAAAGAATGGCAATGATTATATGTGAATTGTGGAACAAGTCACCTGATGAAGTTGATAATTTAACTAGAAAGCAGTTTGTTAAGTATTGCGATAAGGTGGAAAAGATATTTGCAAAAGGTTTCAAAAAGCCATTTTACTCATTTCGCGAATTGCAAACAGATGCAACTAAGTTCACATTTGGTCAATTTATAGAGATGCAGCATTGGTTGAAGAAGTCACCTATTGACAATTTGCATTTGGTAGCTGCTACCATAAGCAAGTCGAAAAAAGATCATGATGTTAAAGCAAACTACTTTTTAAATCATAATGCGAGTTATTGTGTTAATGATTGCCTTGCAGCTATTGATAGTTTAAATGGTTTAGTAAGCAAGTTTAAAGGGTTGTTTGAACTACCCGAGAATGATGCTGAAGATTTGCAGGAATTTGACAAGCAAGAGAAACTAAATAAGCATCCCTTCATTGAAATAGATGGTTGGACTTATGCAGCTAGAGAAGTAGGCGAATGGCTTGGTTTAAATGTTCATCAGGCTTACGAGTTGGGAATTATGGAAGCATTGAACACTTTAAGCACACTTAAGAGGAAACAAGATTATGACAAGCAAATGAACAAATAATGGCAACAATAAACTTAGATTGGTTAGATGAAAGTGCAAGTGCTTCTAAAGAAGATTTTGTTGCAGTAGGGACGCAGGATAAACTAACACAATTAGCTGCTCAATATTCTATTGCTTTGGCAAATAAGTTGGGTGATGTAGATGCAAGTAGTAGCGGTGATTTAGCAGGTAGCATTGAACCTTTATCTATTCAAGTTAAAGGCAAAGTTTTTTACGTTGACATTGTAGCTGCTAAGTATGCATCATTCATAGATGAGGGTGTTGATGGTTGGGCAAATAGTAGAGGTAGCAGGTTTAAGTTTAAGACCAGGGGAGTTGATCCCAAAGGTGCAATGGTTAAAAGTGTTAAAGATTATTTAGTTCGTGAAAATAAAATATCACAATCTAAGTATGCAGTGTTGAATAAAAAAGGCAAGGTAAAAGATAGGCAGATACAAGCTGCGACAACTGTTGCCTATATGATTAAAAGAATGGGAATAAAAGCAACTCACTTTTGGCGAGATGCTACAACTGAATTTAGCAGCATAGTTGAGAAAGAGTTAGGAATGGCTGTAAAAATAGACATAATAAATAATTTTAAATAATGACATTTGAAACAATACCCGATAATTATCAATCAGTCAATGACATATTAATTTATGTTGTTTATGATTCCAATGCAGTAGACCCAACTAAATTAGATTATAAATATGTGGCTGAGATATGGTGTGCAGGCGTTAAGGTTCACACTATGAGAACATACCCTAATCCAGTAAACAATAGAGGGATATTTGACACTGCTGCAATAATTAGAGAATCAATAACGCCATCACTAGCAACTGATTTAGGAACTGGCAAATGGTGGATTGATGTTCAAGTAAAGATTAGAGAAGAATATAATGGCACAGTTGGGGCTATAGTTGCAACATCTACATCAAAGAATTTCTTTAATACTTACAATGGTCGTGTTGATACATTGACAGCATTAAGCAGCTACACTAACAAAGTTTTAAGCAACAGACCTACTACTATCTATTTGCCGAGTGGTTGTGCTACTTTCTACGTTCCATACTTTGCAGCAAGTGCCTCAAGTTTCAATGTAACGATTAATGGAACTACAACAGCAATAACACCAGCAGCAGCAAACAGTTTAATAAATATCAATATTGCAAACAGTTTAACAAGTGATTATACAGTTGTCATCAATGGCGTTACTTATAACGTAGTAGTTTCATGCAGTGGTTTATACGATAACTATATTGTTCATTTTCTAAATAAGTTCGGAGGCTTTGAGTCGGTTTTATTTAACAAGGTAAGTAAAAAGACTTTTGACATTGAACGAAAATCATTTCAGCAGTTACCTTATCGAGTTAGTAGTAGCGGAGTTGTTAGCATTAAATCATCAAACATTATGTATGAACAAAAGACAATGTTCGGAGTTAAGTTTAATGAAAAGTTAAGAGTATCAACAGACTTACTAAGCACTAATGAATGGTACTGGTTAAGTGAATTAGTTTGCTCACCAATGGCATACATTCAACAGTTAGGAATTAGCACACTATACCCTATGGCAATAGCAGCTACTAATTACGAATTTAAGCAGACGTTAGTAGATGGGTTACAGCAATTAACATTAGATGTTGAATTTAATAATGGCTACAAAACACAGTTTAGATAATGATTGAATTATTTGTAGAGAAATATAGTGTAGATGTTGACAAATCATTTAGCGTCATGTTAACTATGGCTATTGATGACATCAAAGACTTTTCAGCTAAAAACACAACATTTAGCAAGACGATTATTTTACCCGGAACGAATCGAAACAATGTTTTGTTTGGTAATTTATTTGACATTAATGCAGGTAATAATTATACAACTACTTCGCCTAATACTGGTATAAATTTCAATGCAAGTATTTCAGCTAGTGCTATAATGTTTGCCGATAATATTCAAGTATTTAAAGGTACATTTAGAATATTAGAAGTAGTCATAGATAATGGAATGATTGAATATGAAGCTGTAATATTTGGCGAGTTGGGTGGTTTTGTTTCAAAATTAGGAGCAGCTAAATTGGAAGAGTTAGACTTTTCTGCTTATAATCATACTTACTCAATAGCTAATATTACGAACAGTTGGACTATTGGCTCAACAATAAGTCATACTGCTGGAGTTGGTGGACTTACATTTATTGGAAGCACATTGATTATTTATGGTTATACTGTTGCTAATGTTGGAGTAGGAGATACAATTACAATTACTGGAACTTCTAACAATGGTACATACACCATTAAAACAATTAGTGATGACGGAACAGATACAACTATTGTAATTACTACAACTTTTGCAGTAGGTCAAAACACCAGTGGTACTGTTGTATTTTCTTATAGAACTGGTACTGGTTACTATTACCCTTTAATTGACTATGGTACTTATTCATCAGATAAAAAAAATTATAAGGTAGGAACATTTAGACCAGCTTTATTTGTCAAAGAATACATTGACAAAATTTTTGCTTATACTGGATACACTTATGATTGTGATTTATTTAATTCAAGAAGATTTAAAGGTTTAATTATACCTAACAATAAAAAAGAATTAACTAAAAAAAGTTCGTTACAATTAGATATATCTTCTACAGTTGGGGCAACAATGACATTAGATAATCTTGTTTATCCTAATGGTTTTAAATTTGATGTGCAACCTACACTTGGAAATTTTGTTGCAGGTACTGGATACTATTTAAGACCAAATACCAAATTCACATATACAAGTGGAACTGCTGCAACTGGTGATATAAAGTTATTATTTGATATTGATTTTGATAATAGCTTAGGTAGTTTAGATGTTAAGGTTAATATAAAAAAGAATGGAACTAGAATAGACACATTTGATAATATTTACATTTCATCAGGCGAAGTTAATAACGCAGCAAATGAAATTAATTTATTATCGAAAACATTTAGCAATACCGATATATTAACTTTTGAGGCTGAATGGGTAGGCACACCGGGCATTAGTGACATTTGCACTTTTACTGTAAATAATTTACAAGTAACATTTGGCAATACTGGTAATAATTACGCTTTGATTACAATAGGTCAAAACCTTGTTATCAACGACACCATTCCTCAAAACATACTACAAAAAGACTTTATTAGTAGCGTTATTAAATTATTCAACCTTTACATTTTTGAAGATAACACCAAAGAAAAGAATTTACAAATAAAACCTTTCGTTAATTTTTATGCATGTGCAACTGCTTTAGATTGGAGTAATAAAATAGACCGTTCGCAGCCATTGAGAATAAAACCAATGAGTGAATTAAACGCTAGATATTATGACTTTAAATTTAAAGATGATGGAGATTATTATAACGATTTATACAAGAAACGATATAATCAAACTTACGGATCTTATAAATATGATAGCGGATTTGAATTTAGTAAAGACAGTACCAACATTGAATTAATATTTTCAGGAACTCCTTTATTAGGTTATTCAGGCGAAGATAAAGTTGTAAGTACAATATTTAAAAGAAACGGAACTACTACAGGACAAGGCGAAGAACAACAAGATAGTAACATTAGAATATTACAAGCTAAGTTAATTAGTGGTGTTGCAAGTTGGGATATAAAGAACGCAGCAGGAAATAGCACTTTAGGAAGCTATACTAATTACCCTTATGCAGGTCACTTTGATGATCCTGATGCACCAACTAATGACATTCAGTTTGGAGTGCCACAAGAGTTATTTTATGAGTTGATTAGTGGTGCTATTAATGTTAATCAATTCAATGTTTATTGGTCAAGCTATATGTCAGAAATAACCGACAAGGATAGTAAGCTATTGACTTGTAAAGTAAAGTTATCTAATAAAGATATTTTTAGCTTAGACTTTAGCAAATTGATTTGGATTGATGGCAGCTTATTTAGGTTAAATAAGATAATAGACTTTAACGCAAGTAGTGAAGATACTTGCACAATCGAACTTTTAAAAGTAATAAATAAAATATACTAATGGCAGACATAGAAATAAAAGCGAGGATAAGTGCAGATGCTAGTGATGCAACAAAAGGAGTTAATGATTTTAGTAAATCATTAGACAATGCTGGAAAAGTTGGAAATAAGACGGATGATAATTTTGGCAAACTTAAAGACACATTATCATCAACAGGAAAAGAAAGTAAATCAGCGAGTGGTATTTTTGGAAGTCTTGGAACTGCTGTGAAAGCTTTAGGTGTAGTTTCACTTATTACATCTGCATTTGAGTTTCTAAAAGAAACTTTTATGAAAAATCAAAAAGTTGCAGATGCAGTAGGTGCTGTATTTACAACTATATCAACAGTAATAAATAAATTGATTGATATAGTTATTTCTGTAACTGATAGTGTTAGTAAATCATCAAATGGATTTGAGGGGTTAAAAGCTGTTATGATGGGATTGCTAACAATAGCATTAACTCCTATTAAGGTTAATTTTTTTGCAATTAAATTAGTAATTCAAGAGGCACAGTTAGCTTGGGAAAATAGTTTTTTTGGAGATAAAAATAAACAAAAAACAGAAGAATTAAATAAAGGAATAGCTGAAACAAAACAAGCTTTAGCTGATACTGCAAAAGAAGCATTAAATGCAGCTGATAGCGTAGCTACTAATTTAGGTAAAGCAGCTACAGAAGTGACTAGTGTAGTTAGTGGTGTTGTAAAAGAAGCAAGCAAAATAAGTATAGGTGCGATTTATGAGCAAAGCAAAGCAACTATTCAACTAAAAAACAATGCAGCATTAGCTGAAGAAAGATTAAAAGGTTTAGTTGAGGAATATGATAGACAAGCAGAAAAGTTAAGACAAATAAGAGATGATGATAGTAAATCAATTACTGAAAGAATAGCAGCAAATAATAAGTTAGGGGATGTATTGAAAGAACAACAAAAAACGATGTTAGCACTTGCTGATACTAAAATAGCAGCAGCAGCAAGTGAACTACAATCTAATACATCCAGCATTGAATTACAAAAAGCATTAATAGCAGCACAAAATGAAAGAAAAGGAGTATTAGCTACAGTTGCTGGATTTGAAAGTGAGCAATTAGTAAATCGTAATTCTTTAATGAAAGAGTATGATGCAATGCTAAAAGCTACAGGCGAAAGTGAAAGCAAAATAAACTATGAAAGATTAAAAGCTAATGCTGATAGTATAAAAGATGAATTGCATAAAACAGAAGTATTAAAACAAATAAATGAAAGTGAAGCAATAGATGAATTAAGTAGATTAAATGATTTAATAAATAATACTAAACTTGGAACGCAAGCAAGGGTAGATGCTGAAATTGCATACAATGAAAAAAAGAATGAATTAGATATACAAGCAAATCAATTATCTAATCAAATAGATGATATAAAAAAGAAGCGTTTAGCTGATATTAAAAACGCTGAAATAGAAAATAGTTTATCAATATTCAATGCAAAAAAAGCTGCTTTGGAACTTGAGAAATTGGATACGTTTACAAAAACACAAAGAGTAATTGAATTAGCTAAACAGGAAGCAGCAGCACAAATAGAAGCTATTAATGCAAAGAGAGATGCAGAAATAGCAGCAGCAGAAGCAGCAGGTTTAGACACTACAGGAATAAAACAAAAATATGCAACACAAGCTGATATAATTAATATTGGTATTGCTAAAAGTGAAAAGGATTTAGCAAAGGCTAAAATAGATGCAACTACACAAGCAGCAGATGCAGCAGCAAGTTCATTA
>Ga0209188_1000630_pt1 | contig 32970 bp, 28 predicted proteins | sample C_130625_EF_Meta_FD_187307 | JGI IMG/M metagenome (GOLD analysis project Ga0209188, IMG submission 187307) | Freshwater microbial communities from Lake Croche, Canada to study carbon cycling - C_130625_EF_MetaG (SPAdes) (version 2) | ecosystem: Environmental > Aquatic > Freshwater > Lake...
TTTGTTCATTAGATTTATTGTAAAATCCACATTTTTGCATTGATATCATCCTTACCACCATATTGAGATGTTATGGCAGCATTTACATTTGTGCCATTGGTAGATAATTCAGAAGATGGGTATTGGAAACGATAAGGAATAATATTGCTATTTCCTGTACCAGGACCTGCATCAAATGTAGGAACCCCAGTTCTTCTCCATTGATAATAACCACTTAAACCTGAATTACGTGCTAATGCTAAATAACGTTGCGTTAAAATTTGATTTAAACCTGTTGCATTGTCACCAGCATATTTAACTGCAGCTTGGTTAAAGTAATTGGTAAAAGAAAAGTTAACACTATAATTAATGTAATCACCAGGAGCAGTAGTTTTCAAGAAAGATACTGTGTTCGCACCATCCGTAATTCCGTAGAAAGCAAACATTGCTTTTACTCCTTTTTGGTACCAAGCATCAGCCGAAACGCCTGAACCTGTGATCCAACCTCTATTGATAGCTTCAGCAATATTTAAACACATTTCAGGATAACCCACTAAGAATGTATTTTCACCTGTAAATCCATCATAATAACGCTTACGGCCAATTGGTGATATTTTTAAAGCAACAATATTACCACCCAATACAGACATATCTTGACCAGCACCACCACCTACAAAAGATTTGAATGAAGTATCTGAAAAACCTAATCCTCTTGCAGGATCAGCCACTTTCATTGCTCTTAAGTCATTTAAGCTGCTTAAAGTATTTAACCAAGTAGAAGCCACACATAAACGTAAGGCATCAAAACCATAGTTACTTTTGTTGTTAGGATAGTAGTTGTAAGTAGCATTGTATGCATATTCCCAGTTATCAGACAAATCAGTCATGATAGGATACTTGGTTGGGTTGTTGTAAACATCAGCAAATTTTTGCTTGATGTTTAAATCTGTATCAGCCGATTTTTTACTTAATTCAATCAAGACTCTTAACTTATAAGTATTAACAACTTTTTGCCATTTTTTCAAAGCAGTTAAAGGATCTACACCACCAGAAATTTTTTCTTGGAAGTAAAAGTCTCCTAATAAAGCCGTGTTGGAATTTGCAATTAATGTCGTTAATTGAGTGTTAGCATCTTCCAATAATTGTAAAGATTGAATGAACACTTGCTTTTGTGTATCGTACTTAGGCTTAGGATTTGCCAATCCTTTTAACGCTTCAGACATTGGAATATCACCATATTTCATGGTCATACCAACAAACAAGTAAGCTTTAAAGAATTTAGCCAAAGCACTGTAAGGAGTAATTCCTGAAGAAGCTTTTGCAGCCTCATTTTCCATAGCCACAATGTTTTCTAAAGTGTTGTAGTTCATGCTTGTGCTACCACTCCAATACTCATTGGTACCATAATAAGTGTAGGTAGACAAAGTATATTGTGACCATTTTTCCTCATCACCACCTGGAAATACCATTAAGTTGTTTTCAATTTGTCTTAACAACAAGTACGCAGGTACTGATGTTGGTTGGTTTGGATTTTGAGTATATTTCTCAAAAGTTTTTTGACAACTACTAACTGTAATTGCAATAATCACAACAAGTAGTGTTATTAATTTATTTGTTTTCATATTCATATTTTATTTTATTAAACAATTATTTTATTTTAGAAAACAATGTTTAAGTTAATACCATAACTACGTGTAGTTGGGGTTTGTAAATTGTATTCTTTACTATTACTGCTGTTATAATCACGTCCAGAATATTGGTCAATATCCATATCCTTAAAGCGATCAGGGAAGAAGTATAATAAGTTACGTCCTACTAAAGAAACATCTACTTTAGAGATAAATGATTTTTTACCAATCAATTCTTTAGGCAATGAATAAGTAAGTACCACTTCTCTTAATTTTCCATAAGTCTTAGATACTGAAGTATGTTCAAAGTCATTAAAGAAACTACTTACATAGTCTTGAATGTAATTTACTACACCTGTATTTTTACTAAATTGTAAAGCACTTAAGTTGGTAATTACACCCGTAGTTGGATCATACGTAATGGCTTTACCATTGCTGATTTGTACACCCTCTCCAACATAAGTTCCTTTAAAGCCTGGGTCATTGTAATGTGCAGCTTCATAAGCTCTTGCTACACCAACGGCACCTTGAACAGTGAAAATGTTAGAACCACCTTCAATACCTTTTCTCATTACACGATCTTGTACGACACCACCTACTTTACCATCAAATTGGAAGGCTAAGCTAAAGGCTTTGTAGTTGAATTTGTTGTAAATTGACCAGCTCCAATCAGCATCAGCATGTCCTACATATTGTGCTTTTGGTAAATAAATTGGGTAACCAGCACTATTGTTAATCACTTGTCCATCTGCAGTTTTAGCAGTTACACCCGCATAAATTTTATCTACACGATCTCCTTGTTGGAATTGGTAACTTGCAAAGTTGCTTGGTAAATCCTTATAGGTTTCTTTAAATGTTGACCAGTTTGCAACTACATCCCAGTTTAATCCTTTTGCATTGCGTAATGGAGAACCAGATAATGAAATTTCAGCACCTTTTACTTCTGTCTTAATTGCATTCGTTGTAAACGCAGTAATACCAGTAGTTTGAGAAATTGGGAAATTACGAATACCAGGACCATTGATGTTATCAAAGAATGTTGCGGCTAAACCAATTCTATTTTTTAAGAATTTAACATCAAACCCGTATTCAACACTCGTTACTTCTGAAGACTTAATGCTAGAGTCAATCGCATTTAAAGGAGCGCTCGCACCAGTTGTACCATTGTAAACCGTATTGATTGAATAAGCTGGATTAGATAATGAATAAGAAGGTCCACCATAAACACTTACATAAGGGTTACCATAACCTAATGGATAAGCAGCTGGCCCAATGTATTGCTGTGTATTTGGAGATTTAGCAGATGCATAACTAGCTCTTACTTTTAAGAAACTAATTACTTCTGGTAATTTTACATAATCAGAAATTACCGTTGCACCAGAGAAAGATGGGTAGAAATATGTGTTGTTGTTAATTAACAATGTAGAACTCTTATCCACTCTTCCTGTTGTTGTCAACGTGAAATATTTTCCAAATTCAACGCCTGCTGAATAGTAAGAACTCAATACCAACATGTCTGAATGGTAATTGTAGGCTTTGATAGCATTCAATGAGTTTGCGAAAGAATATAAACCAGGTACGTTTAAGTAATCAGTTGTAGTGAAACTAGACTGATAAGTAAAGTTACGTGCGTTCACACCCAATACCGCGTCTACATTGATGCCATTGTTAAACTTGTGGTTGTATTTACCTAAGGCTTCAACGTTGTTGTCAAATAAAGAACGAACATCTTCTCTATAGTCACCTCTATTCAATTCACGACCATAAGGGTGCGCTGAATAAGGCATTTTTTCGTTTCTTAAAACGTTATTTGCACTGATATTAGATCTTAAAATTGCTTCAAAATCATTGTTTGGCTTGTATGATAAAGCGATATTACCTGTGATATCATTTTTGTAATGACCTCTCAACCACTCATAACTCATAAAGTATGGGTTGTGGTAACGTTGGTATTCAGCAAATTTAGATTGAACACCTTCCTTACCTGGTTGCCAGTAACTTTTCATGTCATCAATATTCCAATCTGCACCTGTCCAAATAGTCATAGAATAAATCACACTATTAGGTCCGTAAGAAACATCTGGAATATTATCTGTAAACTGACGATTGTAGTTTAAGTTACCTTCTACTTTAAACTTTTTACTTAATGCATAGCTAGCGTTAATATTAAAGTTTACAGTATTTAAACCTGTATTTGGAATAATACCTTTTTGATCTGTATTTGTCAATGACATTCTGATGCTAGAACGATCTGTTGCAGCAGAAAAACTTAAGTTGTTTGTATTTAACACACCCGCTTGAATAAAACGTGATAAGTTATTTACACCTACTGGTAAATAAGGAGTTGCTTTACGCACACCTGTAATTGGATCAATAGGGCTATTCCATTGAGGAATTAATTGACCATTTAAAGCTGGTCCCCAAACATCATAGTCACCATCGTTGATACCACCACCTTTACCATCACCAAAAGCATATTGTGAATAATCACCACCACCGTATAATGCTTGTGTTTTTGGTAAAGCAATGAAACCTTTGTCAATTTGAGTAGAAGAATTAAATTCAATCGTATAGCCTTTATCGTTTTTCTTAGCCTTTTTAGTCGTAATTAAAATGGCACCATTTTGAGCACGGCTACCATAAATTGCAGTTGCAGCTAAACCTTTTAACACTGTATATGATTCAATATCATCTGGGCTTAAATTCCAAGTATCAGAAGTTACTGGAATACCATCCACTACATACAAAGAGATATTGTAACCACGTAAAGAAACATTTGGAGCTGCTAAAATTTCACGATTAATGGCAACATCTAAACCAGCTACCTTACCTACTAATCCATTCACTGGATTTGGTTCTCTTGCTTTTACTAAATCTGCACCTTTCACTTCTTGTACAGAATAACCTAATTTTTTAACGTCTTTTTTCACTCCCAATCCTGTTACTACAACGTCTTCTAAATTTTCAACTGTAGGTACTAATTTAACTAATACCTCAGCTCCGTTAACGGCTACTTGTGCAGTTTGGTAACCTACAAAAGAAACTGAAAGCGTCGTTCCTTTCGCAGCAACAATTGTGAATTCACCTGCTGCATTCGTTAAAGCTTTTTTACCATTTTTTACAGAGACACTTGCCCCTTGAACCGCAAGAGAGGTCGTGGCATCAATTACTTTACCACTTACATTTTGCGCTTGCACCTGAAACGCAAAGCAGATTAGTGCTAGCGGCATCATCAGGTACTTTAATAAGTTTGATTTTACTTGATTCATAAATATAATTTTTCGATTTTGAACCGCAAAGCTAATGAAGTACCCCAGGTTATTATTTAAGATTTCATTAACAAAACATTAAGTCTAATTGAAAAATTTTAGTTATAATAATTTGGTAACATAGAACTGTGAACAATTGCGAAATGGTCATAAATGAATGGGAAAAAAAAGAGCCTTCCGTTGGGAAGGCTCTTTGTAAGAAAATAAAAATTATTAATTAAACAAGTATCTGATACCAATTTGCATTTGCCATCTTGATGCAATACTTGTTGAATTTTGGAAAGGTTGTGTGAACGGTGTTGTACCAGTTTGGAAAGGGAATGAGAAAGAAGGTGTTTTCCCATCTGCACCTAAACCTTCATACTTTAAGAAGTTTGTAACAGTAGGTATTTTAACAACACCCCAGTCTCTAATAAAGAAGTTACCTGCGTTGATTAAATCATAAGATAATTTAACGGTATGCATTTGTGTACCTACTTTTATTTTGAAATCTTGTGTTACATTGATATCCATTCTGCTTAAGTATGGTAAAACAGCCCCATTTCTTTCAGCATAAGATCCTCTTCTTGGATTTAAATAAGTACTATTCGAAATAAAGGCATCTAACTGAGACCAAATTTGTGCTGCAGTTCTTGTATCTGTTACACCAGCAGTTCCAGTACCTAAGCCACCAGAACCCACTTTCACTAAATTAATATCTGAAGCTGTTCTTGGAATGAACATTAAATCATTACCTGTGTTACCATCACCATTTAAGTCACCATTTATTACATAAGAAGCAGTTCCGTTGTTAACCAATTCATAAATAGCTCCGATCGTAGTTGCTAAATATTTACCCTCATTAAATCTGTAAGAAAAATTTGCTACCACTCTGTTTGGAATATAATAAGAAGCCAATCCTAAGTTCGCAGCATTTGGATCCTGTGTTGAAACAGCACCAGCACTCCATAAAGAAGATGCAGTTGAACCACCTTCTGCAGTGTTTTTAGCTATAGAGCGCGTATAAGCAACTCCATAACTTAAGTTTTCGGTGTTCTTTTGTGCTTTAATCGTAAAGGTGCTTACATAACCTTGGTTGGTGTTGCTCATTAAAATCGCATTTCCAATATTTGGATTTGCTAAGGTTGTACCGTAATAGTATTTGTTGGTATTAGCAACTGAAGTTAAGAAACGTGTTCTTGTATCAGCACCCGCTAATTGGAAACCATTGGTTTCATTTAAGTTAATGTTTGAATAATATACTGCATTAATGTCTTGCGTATAATTGAATTCAGCACCAATAACCCAACCATTTTCTAATTTTTTATCCACCGCTAAAGTTGATTTCCATGCAGTTGGATATTTAAAATTACTCGCTACCAATGCAGTACTGTATGAAGTATTTGCAGCACCAGCAGTTGGCTTATATGCATTTGGATCTACGTTAAATGCTTTGTTGGCAACAGTGAATGATCCAAATTGAATACCGTTGTTCGAAGCTTGGTTAGAAATCCACACAAATGGAGGAGGTCCAGCAAAAACACCTGTTCCACCTCTTACTTGCAATGTTTTGTCTCCTTTTGGATTCCAGTTAAAACCAATTCTTGGAGAAATCAACACATTATTTGTTGGTGCTTTTCCAATATTATACGTTGCGCCATTTGCAAATGTCAATGCATCAAAATAAGGGTTATCCGTCATTGCTTGCTTGTAAATGGTTTCATCAAACCTTAAGCCATAGGTAACAGTAAAGTCATTATTGATTCTCCATTTGTCTTGAATAAATTGAGACAATTCAGTAGAACCTGCATACGCCCAAGGGAATTCACCGCCTGGTAAAGCAGAATATTGTAAATAATATGATTTAGCATTGGCAGCACCTGTATTTACAGAATTGTAAAAGTCGGTTAAGCTATTAAACTGATATCCTCCTTGGTAGCCAGGAGCGAATGCATTTTGGTATTTTTTATATGAATTTTGTGTACCAATGGTAATTTCGTGCGCGTCCTTATAATAAGTTAAAATGTCATTGAATTGAAATACATCTGTGTTTAACTTGTTGTTATAAGTATATGGCTCATAGCCAAATGTTGTATAAATATTTCCATTATTCAAAATGTCCACTAAAGGAAAAGTTGCATTTGTAGAATGTGGACTTCTATAATCTCTCAAAGCAGTGTAACCAATTTGTAATTTATTGTTCAACTTATTGCTGAATTTTGTATTTAATTCACCAATTAAGATATTGAAATTATTATTGATTACATAACCACTCCCAAAAAATGGCATGGAGTAAGTACCTGGTTGACCACCTGAAACTTGTCCAGCACCTGGTCTTGAACCAGAAGCAAATTGATCTGCAAATGATTTTAAATAGTTATACTTTAAAGTGAACGTATTCGTGCTATTAATATTCCAATCTAATTTTGCAGTTACTTTATCAGAGTATGTTTGGAAAGAATAATTTTGAAAAGCACCTGGATCATAATTAAACTTAGACTTTAAAAAGTTAGCTAAAGCCGTTAAGGTATCCGCATTTGCTTGAGAATATACTCCACCAGCAGCATGATTTGCATCAGAAGCCAATAAAGTAGTAGCAGGTGCATCTTGTCTTACTTGTTCAGCACTAACAAAGAAGAATAATTTATTTTTAATAATTGGACCACCCAAGCTTATCCCTTTGATAGAATAGGTAAAAGGTGTTTTTGCAAGTGTGGTTGGTCCAACTGCATAACCTTGGTTGTCCTGATTTTTCATGTACTGATAAAAAGTACCTTTAAATTGGTTGGTACCACTCTTGGTAATGGTATTGATGCCCGTTCCTGCAAATCCTCCTAATTTAACATCATAAGGAGATACATTCACTTGTATTTGCTCAATGGCTTCTAAAGATACTGGTTGTGCACTTGTTTGACCACCTAATAATGATGACAATCCAAATGAGTTATTAAAGTTAGCTCCGTCAATTGTCATATTATTGTATTGGCTACTTCTACCTCCAATATTCAATCCGTTTGCAGTTGGTTCTAATTTCACGAAATCTTGAATAGAGCGGTTAATTGTGGGTAAACGATCTAATTGATTTCTAGTAATTAATTCTTGAGAACCATTTCGGTTACTGTTAAAGTTTTTATCATTTTTTGACTTCACAACCACTTCTTTCAAAGAAGTTACCTTTTCACTCATCGTGAAATTTTGCTTAAAAGATTGGCCTACTGTCAAATAAATATCTTCCTCTGTTAAAGAACTGTACCCAACATAGTTTACAGTTACCTTGTAGGGTCCGCCAATTTTTAAGTTTGGTAAGTTATAACGACCATCCTGGCGAGTAGTCGTTTTGTAGGTAGTCCCTGTTGGTGTATGTATTGCTGTTACAGTTGCCCCAGCCAATACAAGTTTGTTGGTCGTTACCGTACCTTGAATTTCTGAAGTCGTTTCCTGTGCATTTACCGTAATGATAGACATTAATGTAAACAACAAAACAGAAAATGCTTGCTTAATCATCTTTTTCATTGTATGTTTTTATTTTATTTTAAAATGTTGAACAAAATTAGTTTCTTACTGTACTTCAATTTTTTTTACTGTGTTAATGAATTATTACTTTAAAAAAATGTTAAAATATTTTCAACAAAAATGTAAAGAGGATTTAACAAGTCGACTTTTTAAAAAGAACAAAAATGAAATTTAAAATTAAATGTTCACAAAAAATTAATATTGAAATTGCCCAAATTAATGTTCACGTAAAATCAACTCATTACCTTGTACTCAAATTTTAATATATGCCAGTATTTAATGACTTAAGTCTTGAAAAAAAATATCTTATCAATGAATTTGATGGAGATAACGTTTTATTGGTAGAACCAATCATGAAAACAACTACTTGTGTGTTAATATTAATACACGAGGATGTTGAAACCATTGTTTGGAAAAAATTAACCGACGATATTTTTGAAATCATCGAGGAATTAAGTGAAGAAAAGTCTGAAGAATATGATATCTTATTCGAAGACGATGAAGATTTTGAAGATTTCGAAGACTAGAAGACCAATAGCCTATTTATGAAAAAAACAATTATTATTGTACATATTTTATGTGCAACATCTATTGTATTGTTTGCGCAAGAAGCTCCTCATTCTCATGCATTAGGGACCAGTTTACAATTTCCCAATATTCCTGGTTACCAAACATTAAAATGTGATTTTCATGAACACACCGTTTTTTCAGATGGAGATGTTTGGCCAAGCATCCGTGTAAGAGAAGCATTAATGGACAACTTAGATGCCATTTCTTTAACTGAACATTTAGAATACCAACCTCATTTAGGTGATATTCCCCACAAAGATCGCAACAGATCCTACCAAATTGCAGTAAAAGAAGCAAAAGACCATGATTTAATGATTGTAAGGGGTTCTGAAATTACCAGGGGTATGCCTCCTGGACATAGCAATGCAATATTTATCGAAGATGCCAATAAACTCATTGCAACTTCTTATAAAGATGCTTTTAAAGAAGCCAATCATCAACAAGCTTTTGTATTTTGGAACCATCCTTATGAAACGCCAAAAAATGATAATATAAGTTTCTTATATGATGCCAACAAAGCATTAATGGATAGCGGATGGGTACATGGTATTGAAATTGTTAATACACATACCTATTCCAAAGAAGCTTTGCAAATTGCGTTTGACCGAAATTTAACTTTAATGGGTACTAGCGACGTACATGGGTTAATTGATTGGGATTACAAGCAAAGCCCTCAAGGACATCGACCTATTACTTTGGTTTTTTCAAAAGACAGAAGCCAAAATAATATTAAAAACGCTCTTTTCGACAAACGAACGGTGGTACATTATGACAATACTTTGATTGGCAGAGATAGTTTATTAACTCCTTTGCTTCATGCATGTCTTGTTGTAAAAAAAGCATTCTATGAGCCCAAGTCAATGGTATTATCTGTTGACATAGAAAATGTTTCTTCCTGTGCTTTTATTTTACAAAATTTAAGCAATTATAGTTTGGTAGAAAATACGGATATAATTCAAATAGAGGGTAAAGGAAATATAACTTTACATTTTAGAACGAAAGAAAAATTAAGTCAATTTGATTGGAAATTTGTAGTATTAAATGCTGTGAATGCGCCTAATGCACACCCTACGCTCCTAAAGTCAATAGCTGTTAATTAGTCGTTGTTTGATTGATAAAATGTAAAAATGTATCCACCGCTTTTTCAAGTGTGGATACATTTTTAATAATTAAATCAAATGACATATCTTGAAATTTTTCATTTCTTTCCATTCTTTTTTCAATCAATTCCTGTGATTCTCGCTTGCGACCAATTAATCGTTCATAAATGACTGATTTGTCTGCATCAATTAAGATGGTCTTTATCGTTGGGTACTTTAATTTGGCAATGTCAGCATAAGCCCTAGAGCCATTAACGACAACATGAAAACCATTGCTAATCCAGGACTCTAGCTCAATGCCTATTCCATAAAAATTATCATGTGCCTCCCAATGCAAAGAAAATAATTTTTGATCCATTCTATTGGTAAAGTCTTCTTTGCTCAATTGAATATGTTGCTCATTTCCATCTGCATTAGGTCTTGTTATAAACCTAGTTGCAAAGATGAAGCCTTTTTCAAAATTGAGTTTTTTTTTGACTTCATTGATAATAGCATCTTTTCCAACGCCTGAAGAGCCAATTACATAAAAAATAAAACCTTTATGCATACTCAATGGTTAATAACATACCAAAATGATCGCTGCAATACCCATAACTCGTATCAATAGGGGTGTCTAAACAAATCGTTGCTTCTTTAATTTTATACTGCTTATGCTCATTGGACATAAATATAAAATCTACTCCCAAGTCAATTTTTTTTTGATGAGACTCCACTAATGTGTTGTGTTGTTTTTGTGGATGCAAATAGGAAAAAGTTTCCATTAATTTAGTATCCTGTGTCAAAAACTGTATTTCAGGTGAATGCACTGTTGCATTAAAATCTCCACCAACAATATGCAAAATATTCTTTTGCTGTTGAATTCTTTCAGCTATTTTCTTTATTTGTTCAAGCCTGATATTGTTATCTTGATTTACATGCGTCAAGTGAATATTGGTTAAAATGGCTGTTTTACCATTTTCTAAAAAAAATTCGATTTCTTGTCCAAATCGCATTTCATCCCCCTCAGCTAAAGGAAGCGGATAGTGAAAACTATTTAAAATGGGAAGCCTACTTAAAATGGCCATGTTTGAAAAACACTGTACTGGAAATTCTTCAAAGTTTCTAATCTTTTCCCTTGCTTGAACAAAATCCAAATGATAATTAAATGCTTGATTTATATGGCTGATGGTGTCTTTTTCAAGCATAGGTGCTTCAAAGCATTCTTGCATTAAAATAATATCAGGTTGTAAAGCCAGTAGTTGTTGCTTTAAATTTTCAATTCTTACATCATAGGCATCTTCGCCTTTCCATGTATTAATTGTGATAATTTTTAATGTATGCATAACAATATACTAAGTAAATGAATTTATTAGAATTACACAGCGTTATCTTTATTGTTTTATTATTAATTTTTTAGTCGTTAATATTCAGTTAACACAGTTTTGTTAATTTAAATTTTAAACATTTTAAGCAATGGACAGAGACCTTGTAATGTGTGAGTGTGGCAATGATGATTTCGTTCAATTGATTACAAAGCTGGAATCCAATTTATCAATTGAAATGGTAATGGCACCAAAATTGGCAATGACCATGGTGCAAGCCGAGGATTCAATAGATTTTCAACCTTTTTATTTAGGAGAGGTATTGATTTCAGAATGTCAAGTGTTGGTTGATGGACAAATGGGTTATGGCTATTGTATGGGCGACAACCCACAAAGAGTCTATTGTATTGCAGTTGTAGATGCCATCATGCACACCGAAGGGCATAGCATGCAAAAAGAGGTAAATGCATTTTTAGAAATTGAACAAGAAAAAATCAAAAAGAAACAAGTAGAAGAATACAATCAGGTATTGAAAACAAAAGTAGATTTTAAAATTATGGAACAAGCGTAATATGGTAAAAGAAGTATCATTTGACCCCGTTTTTGATGCCCAACAAGCATTTAGGATCCTATTGAATGCGTTCAGCCACCCTGGCACGCTTTACGCTTTTGAAAAATATGCCTTAAACAAACCAGAAGCATTAATGGCAGCTGATGCAATTGTTGCCTTGTCGTTATTTGACAACAATATAAGTTTTCATGCTTCAAGTACTTACAGTGAAAACATTGAAGCTTACATTCATCTAAATACAAGTGCCAAGATAGTCTCTTTGCAAGATGCTGATTATGTATTTTTAAAAGGAAAAGAATCCATTGCACAATTTATTTTTGATTGCAAAAAAGGAGAATTGTCATACCCAGAAAAAAATGCAACCTTACTTATAAATGTTGACCAACTTAGTTCAAACTCTTTGGATGGAGCAGCTTGTCACTTAAAATTAACGGGTCCTGGCATTCAAAAAGAACAAGTATTGTGTGTAAAAGGATTGGCCATAGAAACCGTAGAAGCCCTGCAAACGTTTAATGCAGAATTTCCATTAGGCGTGGACATTATATTAACCGATGCATTTGATTTGATTTGTGCGATTCCAAGAAGTATTGCTTTACAAATAATTCAAAATAATTAGTATGGGCTATTTTGCAGTAAAAGGAGGAGCCGATGCGATTGAAAATTCTTTAGCCCTTCTTGATTTTTACCGTTTAAAAGAGGCATCAAGTCCTTTAGAAATAAATCAAATTGTTTCACAGCTTCGAATTGCAGTTGGAAAGATTATGAGCGAAGGCAGTTTATATGCCCCTGAATACGCTGCGATTGCCATAAAGCAAGCCGAAGGTGATTTATTAGAAGCTGCCTTTATCATTAGGGCTTTTAGAACCACTTTGGAAAGAAGGTTTGTCTCTGAGACATTGAACACAAGGGAAATGTTTGTGCGCCGTAAAATTTCAGCTTCCTTTAGAGAAATACCTGGAGGTCAAATTCTAGGACCTTCCATGGATTATTCACAAAGAATATTAGATGTTAAGAAAGCGATTGAAACGAAGGAAAGCATCGCAGACTTACTCAAAGCCTTTGAAGGTAAAATTGACAAAGAAAATTTAGCTGAAATTACTTTTCACGACAAAGTAATTGACATTTTAAACAAGGACGGCTTACTTCAAAAAGCGGACCAAAAGGAAGATCGCCGCTTGTTAGATATCACAAGAGAAGCCATTCGTTTTCCTGCACCCAGATCTGCCAGATTACAAATGATGGCCCGTGCGGAAACGGGTGCCCTAATGAGTATGGGTTATAGCAGTATGCGGGGATTTGGGTCAGTACACCCAACAGTTGGCGAATTAAGGTATGGCATGGTACCTGTGCGTATCAAAGATCCCAGAGGTCGCATCCGATATATTGGGTCAATTGAAGTAACAGAAGCAGAAATGATTACTGAAACTAAAAAAACAAATGAAGCAGGCGTGGCACTTTTTTCCATCGGTTATGGTTTGTGTTTTGGACAAAATGATACCAAGGTAATTTGTATGGGCATTTTAGATACTACATTGCGCAATCCAGATCCTAGTTTACCTGCCAATGACCAAGAATTTGTATTGTACCATAGTGAAGGCATTGAAGCCATGGGATTCACAAACCACCTAAAGTTACCTCACTATGTTACATTTCAGTCTAGTTTACACAATGTGCGTGAAGCAGTTGAAAGAAACAAATAATTATGATTGAACAAAATAAATTTGCAACACAATATCGGTTTGCTTTTATTGATGAAGCAACCAAAAGAGAAATTAGGAGAAAATTGTTAAAAGCAATTGCGATCCCTGGTTATCAGGTACCTTATTCCTCCCCTGAAATGCCCATTGCAAGAGGATGGGGAACAGGAGGATTGCATGTAACACTTGCTATTATTGGCCCAAACGACATATTTAAAATTATCGATCAAGGAAGTGATGCCAGTGTAAATGCATGTAACTTGAGAAATTTTGTACACACGATGACAGGTGTGGAAACAACCTTGGATACCCAAAAAGCAACAATCATCCAAACTAGGCACCGCATAACTGAGGAAGTGTTAAAGGCAAACCAAATTTTCGTTTACCAAGTTCCACAACCCGAACCATTAAGAAGTGTGGAGCGTTATGAAAACAAAACAAGACAAATGCACGGGGAGGCTGATTATGCAAAGATGTGGGTTTCCTTGTATGAACAATATGTAAGGCATGGCGATATTATGTTGGGTGCAGGCTACCCAGTAAAAGTGAATGACAGGTATATTATGGCTCCATCACCTATTCCAAGATGGGATATTCCGAACCTTCACAATTCTGAAGCCATTCATTTGTTTGGTGCAGGTAGAGAAAAGCGATTGTATGCAGTACCTCCTTATACCAAAGTAGCCCCTTTAGAATTTGAAGATGTTAAATTTCATATTGAAGACTTTAAAGGAAAGCCTTGTTTTAGAACTGGTTATAAAAAAGCGTTCTTGGATGAATTATATTATGATGATGGATCAAAACATTATGTAATTAATGATAGCAATTTCTTAGATAAGTTGGTAAACAAAGAAACACCTATTCAACACGAAAATGCTTATTTAAATAAATTACCTCATGAATCATTATAGTGAAAATTGGTTATTGAAGGTTGAAGGATTAACCAAGATTTATGGAAAATCCAATGTTCGTTCCATTGAAAATACAGGTCCATTGTTTGATTCCAACATTTGTCCTGAAACAGGTGCGATCATTGCATGTGCTGATATAAATTTTGAACTATTCCCTGGTGAGGTATTAGGTATTGTTGGTGAAAGTGGTTCAGGCAAAAGTACCATCGTTAAAATGTTGTATTTTGACATGGAACACTCAGCAGGTTGTGTTTCCTTTCATAGAGCACCTTATATCGGGAAAAACATATTGAATGAAAGCAACCAATCTAAGCGGGCCATTAGAAATCATTTGATGGGGATGGTGTATCAGAATCCAAGAGATGGCTTAAATTTTAAATTTACCTCTGGTGGTAATATTGCAGAAAAATTAATCATGGCTGGCAACTATCATGTAGGCACGATCAGGGAAAAAGCTACTCATTTATTAGAAAAAACAGAAGTGCCTGTTTTAAGACTTGACGATTTACCAGCACATTTTAGTGGTGGAATGCAACAAAGGGTTCAAATTTCAAAGGCCATTGCCAACCATCCTCCACTCTTATTTTTAGATGAGGTTACGACTGGGTTAGATGTTTCTGTTCAAGCAAAAGTGTTGGATTTAATTAGAGAATTACAACAAGAATTAGGCATTGCAATGATGGTTGTATCCCATGATTTGTCTGTTATAAGAATGCTTACGGATCGCACATTAGTGATGAAAAATGGGCGTATCGTTGAACAGGGATTAACTGATCAAATATTACAAGATCCGCAGCACCCATACACTCAATTATTAGTTAGTTCAATTTTATAAAATGCAACCTTTATTAGCGATAAAAAATTTACATAAATCATTTACCATGCATATTTTGCAAGGTAAAAAGATTGAGGCATTGATTGATGTCAATTTTACGGTTGCACCCGGAGAAATTATAGGATTAACTGGTAAGAGTGGTTCTGGTAAGTCTAGTTTAATGAAATGCATATACCGAACTTATTTGAGTGATGGAGGTACAATCAACTATCATTCCAATGATGGAGTTGTAGATTTAATTGCCTTAAATGATTATGAAATTTTACACCTTCGAAAAACTGAGATTAGCTATTGTTCACAATTTTTAAGTGTAATTCCTAGGGTAACAGCCTTACAAGTGGTGGCACAGCCTTTATTAAAAAAAGGATTGCCTGCTGATATGGCCAATGAAAAAGCAATGTTTATCTTAAAAGCATTAGGCTTATCAGAAGCACTTTGGTCAGGACTTCCTGTAACTTTTAGTGGTGGTGAACAACAAAGAATAAATGTAGCAAGGGCCATTATTGATCCGCCAAAATTATTATTGATTGATGAACCCACCGCTTCCTTGGACGCAGCTACTAAAGCCGTTGTTATTGATATGTTAATAGGATTAAAAAGTCAAGGTACAACGATTGTTTGTATTTCACATGATGAGTATACTTTACAACATTTGGTGAATAGATGTATTCATTTAGAAAAAGGAATTATTGTAAACTAATATAATATGGAAAACTGCTTTACCATTGCGAATGGAAAAATTGTAACACCAAGCTCAATTATTGAAAATGGTTACATATCAATTGTTGGTAAAAAAATTGTAGCTATTGGCAAGATGGAAGACTATGACTACGATCCCAACATAGAGGAGGATATCATTGATGCACATGGACAATATATTTTACCAGGTATTATTGATATTCATACCGATGCCTTAGAAGCTGAAATCATACCAAGGCCTGGTGCCGATATGCCAATTAATGTAGCATTTAGAGAATTGGAAAGAAAAATGAATGGTTGTGGATTTACTACCGTATACCATTCTTTGCATTTAGGCTACAAAACAGCCGAATACGGATCTAGAAGTAAATATACAAGACAACAAGTGTACGATACCATTTTTAAAGCAATCAATGGTGATACTTTAATCAATAATAAAATTCACCTCCGATTTGAAATCACAGGAATAGATGCATATGACCAATGTATTGATTTTATGAATAAAGGATACATAGAAATGTTGAGTGTGATGGACCATACGCCTGGACAAGGTCAATACACTAAGAAAGTATTTATGGAAGTGAGTATGAAAAATGGAAAAACAGAAGCCCAAGCCCTTGAAGATTTTGAAGAAAAAACAAGTAGGCCCTCTATTAAAGGCGAAAAAATGGACCAATTAATTCAATTGGCATTGCAAAAAGGGATAGCAGTGGCTTCCCATGACGATGACACTATTGAAAAAATCGATGAGATGAAAGCTTTAGGGGTAAGTATTTGTGAGTTCCCCATTAATATGCCAACTGCTGCCTATGCAAAGGAACAAAATATGCATGTGATTGGCGGTGCCTCCAATGTATTAAGAGGTGGTTCTTTAACAGGTAATTTAAATATTAAAGAAGCTATTTTAAATGGGTATGTTACAAGTTTATGTTCCGATTATTATCCTCCTGCCATTTTACATTCAATCTTTAAACTTTATTTTGAAAATGATATCCCGTTGGTAGATTGTGTTAAACTTGCTACTTTACACCCTGCCATTGCAGTAGGCATTGATCATTATACGGGTTCCTTGACAATTGATAAGGATGCAGACATTATTTTGGTAAAATTAATTGACAACATTCCAACCGTTACAAAAAGTTTTGTAAAAGGAAGAAAAACTTTAGAGATTCCTCATTACATAAGTTATAACGAAAAAAATTGCTAGTATGATACCAGAAAGTACCATACCCATCACCGACTTAAATTATATTGATTACCATTATAAACAATGGAAAGAGCTTACCTATGAGCAACAAGTTTATAAAGCCAACAATGTAAAAGTTGCCAATAATTTTTCTTTTTCCAATAAAGAATGGGTTGCACTGCCTTATTATGGCTTTGGTGTGATTAGCATGTTGCATCAAAATGAAAAAAACATTTTATTAAGCCAACAATTAGTGGATACACAAGAAAAGTTGATGCAATTGTTACAAGAAAAAACAAGTCATGAAATTCATGAAAAATTATTTTTATTACCCGAAAATAGTTTTCACCAAACAATTGCCAATGCATTATCCAACGCTAAATACGATACCCACATAACCGAGAAGGGATTGGCAACTGTATATCCAGAAAAGATAAACAAAATATTGACCACATATCAAAGTGTATTTGAAAACAAAACACTTAGAATGAAGATGATTGGATTAGGTATTTTTGGAAATGCAATTGGTGCGCTTGGCGTATTTGATAACCCATTTGAATACAATAGTATTTTGCATTTTAGAAATCATTTTTATGGTAATGAAATTTCGATTGAAATGGGTATACAAAAAACAAGGCCATTCATTGGTCATATTACCCTTGCTTATATTGAGGCAGATTTATCCTTGATTGAAAAGAAAGCGTTGGTTGAAGTAACCACTGTTTTAAATGAACAATGGCAAAATGAAAAACACTTTTTTTACATTGATCAAGCTCAATTAACTTCCTTTGATAATTTAGGTCGTTTTAACCCCTTTCAAAATAACCAGATAATTCATTTTTAATTATGACTTATTTTGAAAATTACCCTGAAATAGACAATAAAGCATTAAAGCCCATTCTTACCAAAGAACCTACCATTCATCCTACCTGTATCCTCAAAGCAGCTTCGCTAGGATCCTATACAGAATTAATGATGCATTGTCATATTGTTGAAACTAGTTTTGATGATTATAGCTATTGTGCAGGAAATGTTCAAATAATTTATAGTACTGTTGGAAAATTTTGCTCCATTGCCAACAGTGTAAGAATCAATCCTGGAAATCATCCGCAATGGAGAGTGACGCAACATCATATGACCTATCGAAGAGTTGCATTTGGGTTTGATGAAACGGATGATACTGCATTTTTTGATTGGAGAAGAGCCCATAAATGTACCATCGGACATGACGTTTGGATTGGCCACGGCGCCATTGTGATGCCTGGCGTTGAAATTGGCCATGGCGCTATCATTGGATCGGGGGCGGTAGTCACAAAAAATATACCACCTTATGCCATTGCTGTTGGCGTGCCCGCTAAAGTCATTAAATATCGTTTTGATGAAAAAACAATTGAAGCACTTTTGTCAATTGAATGGTGGAATTGGGATAGAGCCCAATTGGAAAAAAATTTTAAGGACCTAAACGATGTTCCCACTTTTATTGAAAAATTTAAAATATGAAGTATAAAGTAATTTATTTGTTTATTTTTCTAGCCGTAATAGCTGGTTGCCATTCCAATCAAAGCAATCACCCTGCTAAATTAAGGGTAGGTATTTATAGTGGAGATCAACCTACACAAACAAAAGAAAAAATTAAGCCCTTTCAACAATATTTAGAAACCGAATTAAAAATGCCTGTTGAAATCGTATTTACATCAGATTACACCACCCTTGTTGAAGGGATTCAAAGAAAAAAATTAGATGTGGTTCAACTTTCACCCTTTGCTTATGTGTTGGCTACCCAAAAAGATTGTTTAGTCCCGTTGGTGACGATTGCTGAAAATCATATCAGAACAGAATACCATAGTTTTATTTTTACGTATCCCTCCTCACCTATCAATTCTATCGAAGATTTAAAAAAACATGCAAAAGAATTGACACTCTGTTTCGCAGATCCAGCATCGGCTTCAGGACACTTAATTCCAAGAGCCTATTTAAAAAGTATTGGCTTAGATCCTGAAACAAGTTTTAAAGAAGTCATATTTGCAGGTAGCCATCCCGCTTCGCTGTTAAGTGTAAAAAATAAAAAAATTGATATTGGTTGTTCTACAAATGAATTAGGTTACCAACGACTAATTGTAAATGGTAGTTTAAAAGAAGGTGATTTAAAAAGTTTATGGGTTTCTGATCCAATCATTAATGATGCGATATGCGCAAGCAAGGAATTAGACGAGGCATTTATCGAAAAAATTAAAAATGCATATTTGGAAGTAGATCAAAAAAATCCAATTGCATTTGCAGGGTCTATTTCGAGGTATTATTCGGATGCAAGTCATATGCAATTTATACCTACCTATGATAGTTTGTATGATAATATTAGACGTATTGCCGAAAGTATTAAAGAATTAAAAACAGTAAAATGAAAAATATAATTTTTTTTGCTTCCTTATTACTATGCACATGTTTTGCTTGTAATTTTAAATCTGAATTAGACGCCAACGGGGAACCAAAAGTGTTAACAATTGCTGCGTATGGTGGAAGTGGTGATAACAAGGGTTCCGTGAAAAAAGCATTGGATTTATTCACAGCCTATTTATCAAAAAAATTAAATAAAGAAGTAAAACTCTACATTACTAATGATTATACTGCTGTTATTGAGGCCTTACATGCTAAAAAAGCACAAATTGGTTATTTAAGTCCTTTCTCCTATGTTTTAGCTGCACAAAAAAATGATATTACTCCACTGGTCGTATTAGGTCAAAATGGGAAACCTAGTATGTACCACAGTATTTTGTTTGCAAATACAAAATCTGGTATAAAAAATTTAGATGATTTAAAAAACAATTCAAAAAATTTATCCCTTTCTTTTTCAGATCCAGCATCTACCTCTGGACATTTAATTCCATTTGCTTTTTTACAGTCCATTGGACTAGATCCAGATAAAAATTTTAAAGAAGTTATATTTTCCGGAAGTCACGCTGCCACTGTATTATCCGTTACCTCGAATAAAATTGATATTGGGTGCTCTACCAAGGAATATGGTACCGACATTTTAATTCGTAAAGGATTGATTACCCCAAATGATTTTAACATATTATGGGAATCTGATCCGATTGTAGGTAGTCCAGTAGTCATTAGAAATGATATTGATAAAAAATTTATTGATAAAATAAGAAACATCTACTTGAATTTACACGCAGACGATAGCACAGTTTTTAAAGCATACATCAGTTTATATCATACCAATGCAAATGAATTATCTTATATGCCAACTTATGACTCTTTATACAATGGTGTACGAGCCATTGCAAATGGTATCAAGGATATTGAATTATTAAAAAACCATTAATATGATTAAGGCGGAAGGTATTACCAAAAAATTAAAGTCAGGTAAACTACTCTTAAACAATATTTCCTTTGAAGTAAGAAAAGGAGAATTTGTAGGTATTTTAGGGGCTAGTGGTGCTGGAAAAACATTAACCTTAAAATCGTTGATTGGTTTAATGGAATTGACTGAAGGAGCTGTATGGGTGGAACAAGAAAATAATCAGCATATAAATATTTATAAAACAAGCACCAGGGCTTTAAAAAAAGTAAGAAGTAAAATTGCACTCATATTTCAGGGTTATCATTTAGTGCAAAGAGCTACTGTGATTGATAATGTATTAATGGGAAGACTAGGCACTATTTCCACCTGGCGAAGTTTATTTTTTGGATTTACTGCACAAGAAAAAACAGAGGCTATGATGGCATTAGAGCGTGTAAATATGCAAACCTTTACCAATAACCGAGTGAACGCGTTAAGTGGGGGTGAAAAACAAAGAGTCGCCATTGCAAGAGCCTTGTTTCAACAGCCCAATTTATTATTAGCCGATGAACCCATTTCCAATTTAGATCCCAAAAATGCCAAAACAATAATGGCTTTGTTAAAAGAACTTTCTGTGTTTTTTCCAGTGATTGGTGTATTTCATCAACCTGAATTGTGTGCAAAATATTGTACCCGCATTATTGCCATTAAGGACGGGGCCATATTTTACGATGGCCAACCGAACATAGATGAAAAAACTTTAGAAGAAATTTATGGTGAAGAACTTTCAAGCATCTTACAATAGATAAGATTTTTATAATGATCAAAAAAATAACAAGGCTATTTATTATTTCAATAACCATTTTGGCAACCTACTTTGCCATGAAGATTTGTGGTTTTCAACTAAATGCTTTGAACAAAGGGTTACTTGATAGTATATTTTTTATCAAACAAATGTTTCCACCAAACTGGGATGATTTTAAGGACTTATGGAATCCGGCATTAGAAACCATTGCCTTAGCAATATTAGGAACCTTTTTGGGAAGTATTTTATCATTTATCATAGCCATATTTGCAGCCAGTAATTTATCCAATAAATGGGTAAAGCAATTGGTGAGATCTTTAATTAGTATCGAACGATCCATCCCCGAATTATTTATTTTATTAATATTAATTGCTGCCTATGGATTAGGTTCATTGTCAGCGGTTCTTGCTTTAATGATTGGTTGTATTGGTATGTTGGCAAAATTATTTGCAGACACGATAGAAGAAACACCTGTTGCTGTGATTGAATCCTTACAAGCTGCGGGTGCCAATAAATTGCAAATTATTTATTTTGGGATCATACCAGATATTTTTCCCAAGCTATTATCTTATAGTTTATTTCGATTTGAAATTAATATTCGCTTGTCCGTTATGCTAGGGGCAATAGGTGCGGGAGGTATTGGTTATGAGTTAGACTATTCATTTAGTATGTTACAATTTCACCGCGCTCTTTCCTGTTTAATTGTAGTGCTAGTATTAATCGTTATCATCGAACAGATCTCTATGTTTATCAGAAAAAAATTAGCCATTCAACAATTATAAAATTATGTTTTCACTTTTTAATAAATACAAAAATGGATTCATCACCTTATTGGTTGTTGGGACCATGTATCTATTAATACTTTTTTTACATATTGACCTTGCATTGTTATTTGCAGATTTCCATTTTGTTGGAGATTTATTGAATGAAATGTTTCCGCCAAATTATTCAATTATTTGGGAGACCAATGTCGTTTTTAGCTCAATTGTACAAACCATTTGTATGGCTTATTTAGGTACTTTATTTGGTGGTATCATTGGCTTTGGATTTTCTATCATTGCTTCCAATCATATTTTTAACAATAAGCTGATTAGTATTATTACCAAATGGTTGCTTTCATTTATTAGAGTTATTCCAAGTTTGATTATTGTTCTCATTTTTGTCATAGCTGTAGGGCCTGGTCCGTTTGCTGGGGTATTAACTATTATCATTTCAACCATTGGGACCTTAGGTAAATTATTTACAGAGAGTATTGAAAACCTCGATCCCACCAGTGCTAATTCCTTAAAAGCAACAGGGGCCAATAAATTACAAATATTTAAATTTTCAATTTGGCCTGAATTTTTACCTAGCTTTATTTCTAATTTATTGTATTGCTTTGACATCAATATGCGCAGCGCCGTCGCATTGGGTATTTTTGGGGGCGGCGGTATTGGCTACAAACTTTATTTATCCATGCGGGTATTACATTACAAAGACGCCGTTGCGCTCATAACTTGCATTATTGTATTACTGTTGATTATTGAAAACCTGTCCAACTTTTTACGGCACAAAATATTAGGGAACAAATAATTTATCAGCACCAACAATTTGTTTTACCTTACCCGGCCCTTTATACAACACATTTAACCAAAAGCCCCCTGATCCGTTGTAATAGTCAACTCGTATTTTATGTGCGCCGTTGGTTAAATGAATAGTTCCATTTTTTTCAATCACCCCATGGTCTCCATTGTTATTAACCACTTCCTTATCATCCACAAACAATTTACTGCCATCATCGGATCTAATATAAAAAGTATAGTCTCCAGTGCTATCAATTTGAATTTTACTTTCTAATTGTAGGGCAAAAGTGGCGTTACCATTTTTTAAAAGGCCTTTTATTTTTTCTCTATCTATCTCAAACTCATAAGCATCCCAACTATCAGTCCTTTTTAACAAATTAAAAAAAGGCAATTGATTCCAACCGGCATCTTGACCGTCAAAATAACTGATATGTACCCCTGGTTTTTGGCTACCAGGAATCAACCTAAAATAAGCAGCACTTGGTAAACTTGCATTTCCTTTCGCATCTACCGAAATAGCATTCACAACAGTGGATGACTTTATAGTAAACTCATTTTTATAAACCTGGCTTTTTGTGGTGGGTATTGAACCATCTGTAGTATAATACGTAGTTGCTTGCTCCGCCATGGTTTTAATAGAGACTGTTGGCTGGGTTCCAATAAACAATCCACCTGCTTCGGCATATAATTTTTTCCAAGGCTCAATTCTTGGATAAGGAATAATGGTTTTTCCCAAATATAAATTATCAGGTTCATTGAACCCTTTAAAAGCACTTTTTATAGGCCTACCTGTCCATGCATAGGGTGGAACAATTTTTAAGGCAAATGCAATGGTGGCGGCTAAGTCATAAGTGTATACTTGTTGTTGAATAGCATATTGTGGTTTAATACTTTTACCATTTAATATCATCGTAATTTCAGCTTCTTCCACTGTAGCTCCTCCATGACCATAGCCAACGCCACCATGGTCTGCAGTGATAATGAGTAAAGTCGTTTCTTGGATACCTGCTTTTTGGATACTTGCTTGCACCTGACCAATCAAAGAATCGATATGATGTAAAGCATCGTAATATGCTTGGGTTCCATGTCCAAACTCATGGCCAATATCATCAATATGATCTATATGCATAAAACCAAGTGTCGGTTTTTTCTTTTCAATATAATTGCAAAAAGTTTGTGTCGTCTCAATTTCATCGGGCATGTTTTTGTCATAATTCACGGCCGATTTTTCAAATAATCTTCCAAATCCCGACCACTGATACACCACACCAATTTCTGCATTAGGTTTGTTTTTTCTTAACCATCCAAAAATGGTTGGAAATAAACCATCTTCCATACTTACATTTGGTGGTAAAGTATAATCGGCCCTGCCCCAATCATTATCAATAATACCATGTGCTTCCGTTCCTGCGCCCATAAACATACTAGCCCAATTGGGACTACTTGAGGACGGCATTACGGTTCTAACATTTCTTTTTACAGCACCTGTTTTTATTAAATTTTGGGTATTGGGCATAACGGCCATTCTAATACCATCAGAACTCGTACCATCTAATCCAATGACAATAACATGTTCAATACCTTTTGGATAAATGGCTGTTGTATTTTGAGCTTGCCCAGTAAATAGGCTGTAAAAAAAGCAAGTAATGATGGAGAAAAAATATTTATTCATGTTTCCGATTTTGATCATAAACAAACATAAAGATAACCCCGTGAAAATAATTGTACGGTTGAAAAAACAACAAAATATTAATTTTACTTTACCGTCTATAGCATTGAATTATGGTAGTTTTAGCGTATAATATAGGATATGAAAAAATTAATACTTTTTATTGCATTGCTCCATTTGGTCATCGTAGATGTGCAAAATGTATTTGGTCAAAAAGCCGTGTTTGTTATTGCAGATGGTATTCCAGCCGATGTATTAGAGCAAAGTAGTTTGCCCAATATCAAACGCCTAATGCTAGAGGGGACCTATGTAAGGGCACATGTTGGAGGTGATAAAGGGAATTATAACCAATCTCCTACCATATCTGCTGTGGGTTATAATAGCTTATTGACAGGCACTTGGGCTAATAAACACAATGTATGGGATAATAATATTAAAAATCAGAACTATAACTATCCAAGTATTTTTAAATTATTCAAAGAACAATATCCTTCCAAAAAGATTGGCGTATTTAGTAGTTGGTTAGACAACCGAACTAAATTGGTTGGTGATGGACTTTCGCAGACGGGTAGTTTGAAAGTGGATTATGCAAAAGATGGATACGAATTAGATACTTTACAATTTCCACATGATAAGTTTTCAAAGTACATGCATCAAATTGATGAAAAAGTGGTGGCAGAAGCCGAACAAAATATTAAACAATATGCACCAGATTTATCTTGGGTTTATTTAGAATATACCGACGATATGGGGCATAGATATGGAGATAGTCCTGAAATGGAAGATGCTTTACAAAAATTAGATTTACAAATTGGCAAATTATATGCAGCCATCAAGTATAGACAAAATAAGTTTAAAGAAAATTGGGCTTTGATCATAACCACCGATCATGGCAGGGATGAGAAAGATGGTAAAAACCATGGGGGACAGTCGTTACGCCAACGGACAACTTGGATGGTCACTAATTTAAAATTAAATAAATACGCAAACTTATACTATCCAGGAATCGTTGATATTATGCCCACTATAGCTCAATTTTTACATCTTACTATTCCTATGAATATTAAAAAAGAAGTGGATGGTGTGTCTTTAATAGGTGATGTTTCAGTGGCAGACCCTCAAATAAACATTTTTCAAAATAAGTTAGATATTACTTGGAAAAGTTTAGACAAAGATGGAACAGTAAAAATTTGGTTGAGTACCAAAAACGATTTTGCTTCAACTGGGAAAGAAGAATATACTTTGTTGGCAGAAATTCCATTAGCCCAAAACACAGCAGTAATAGATATTAGTAAATACCCTTCTACTTTTTATAAAGTTGCTATTGAAGGAAAATATAATACTGTTAATAAATGGTTTAACAATACCAAATAGATAATTACAACATTAATGAAGGGATTCCTCTGATTCAATATCTTTGGCTGCATCCTTTGCATGGGGATAGTTTTGATTCAAGTCTGCTTCAAACTTTTTTTCATCTTGATTATTTTTTTTTATTAAAAATATAACCAATGCAATTAGTATGATTCCAAATATTGTTAAAATTATGTAATTCATATCATTAGTTTGATGCTACAATGTAGCTTTTAATTTCCATATGAATCATGTTACTAAATCATTAATTGAAAGGGAATACTAACGAATTGAAGAAATTAATGATAAGTTCACAACATAAATAAAATAGATATGCAAAAAATTTTGAAAACTATTATTTTTTCCACCCTTTTCATTGCTAAAATAGCCATCGGTCAAAAGGCAGATATAATTTTTACAAATGCCCATATTATTACTGCAGCCAAAAAAGGAGACCGCGCGCAAACAATGGGCATTAAAGAGGGAAAAATTTTATTTGTTGGGGACGAAAAAACAAGCTTACAATTCAAAAATGCGCAAACGAAGGTGATTGATTTGAAAGGAAAAACCATCATTCCTGGTTTTAATGATGTGCACCTACATCCTAATCCTGAAACCAATTTTGAGGAATTAGATCATATACTAAAAATTGATACGGTAACATCTATACAAAGTTTACTAAACCTTTTGACTGCAAAAGCAAAAATCACACCTGCTGGAATGTTAATAAGGGCTAGAGGATATAATGAAAGCAAATTGGGGATGGAGCCTACTTGTAAAATATTGGATGCAGCAAGTATAACACATCCTATAATGATTACCCATGCCTCAGGACATAAATCGGTAGTGAACTCCTTTATTTTAAATATTAACCACATCACCAAAGAAACACCCAACCCAAAGGGTGGTACCTTTGAAAGATTTGAAGATGGAAGTCCAAATGGTATTTGTAAGGAAGCGGCAGCTAGTAACCTAACCAAAAATGAGGCTATTGTTCCCTTTCCAGAAAAATCATTTGAAGAATTACTAAGCAACTATCGTAAATATTTCAATACATTATTGTCATTAGGAATAACCAGTATTGGAGATGCGGGTTCAGATACGAAAAGACTAAAGATTTATGAAGCATTGGTGGCAGCAGGTTTTCCCATGCGTTTTAATATTATGATGATCGATAAATTATTGCCAGAAATGGAGGGAGGAGACGCTCATCATGAAACAGATTCCTGGAAAACGCTCGCTGATTTTAACAATGCATCAATTGCGCAAGTTGAAACTGATTTTTTAAGGGTTAAATCTATTAAAGTTTTTCATGGCAATTCATTGAGTGGAAAAACTTGTTGGTTGTATGAACCTTATCAAATGGTAAATCCAGCAACCGGTAAAAATGATTATTATGGAATTCCTTATAAAAGATCACAGGCTGAATTAGATTCTTTGTTTTTAGCCATCCACAAAAAAGGTTTACAGATAGCCGTGCACAGTAATGGGGACCGAGAAATTGACATGGTATTGAAAGCCTTTGAAAAAGTGTATGCATCCGGCAATCCCCTAAATATTCACCACCGAATTGAACATTGCAGTGTCATCAATGACAGTATTGTGCGCAAAATAAAAAAATTAGGGGTCATACCCGTTTTACACAATTATATCAATGAACTAGGAGATTTGCTTGATCCTTACGGTGACGATCGATTAAACAATATGTTTGCTACACATAGTTTTTTAGCGGCAGGTATTTTACCTGCATTACACTCTGATGCACCAGTATCAAGCTATGACCCAAGAACAAGATGGGAAAGTACGGTGATAAGAACCAATAGTAAAGGAAAGGTTCTAGGCCCAAAACAGTGTGTTGATGCAGAGGATGCCCTTATCATGTACACAAAAGGAGGGGCGAATGCTACCGGGGAATTATCCAAAAAAGGAACATTAGAAAAGGGGAAATTTGCAGATTTTGTAATTATTCAGGAAAATCCACTGACCATTAATCCACAACAAATTCATGGCATTCACTTATTGGAGACCTGGGTAAATGGAAAAAGGGTTTTTTCAGCCGCTCCTTAATTTGATTACTTATAAGTAAAGATTTAATAATTTACTACAAAGCATTGAATTGATATTTTTGTGTAAAATAACAATCATGAGGAATTTACTATTTGCTTTTTTATTATTCATTTTTTTTAGTAAGGGTGCCAATGCACAAAAATCCTACTCCTATTTATCCGTTCCAGGTGTCAATGAATATACCTCGATTGATAAAAACAATCATACGATACTGCCAAGTGGTCGATACATTACACCTGCAGGGTCTACCATTCAAATTACACATGATCCCTTTGGCTTAGCAGTTTCCCCTGATGGAACAAAAAGTATCACTTTACACAATGGTGTGTTTACCATTATAGATAACAGTAGCCTCAAACCTATAAGGGTACCTAGCTATGACAAGACCATCCCCAATCCATTACAGAAAGGTTCGTTTATTGGCGTCACTTTTGCGGGAAATAACAACGATTTGGTGTATTTAAGTGCTGGAGATGCTGGTGCTGTCATTGTTTATGATATAAAGCAATTCAAGCTAGTTGATTCCATTTCCCTAAATGGTATGGTAGCAGGAGAGATGTTTGAAGAAAGCTTTACTTCAGATATTGTTTACAATGAAAAAGAAAACGAATTATTGGTGTTAGATAGAGGTAATTTTAGAATGGTTAGAATTGATCTTGCCACAAAAAAAATTAAAGCTTCCATTAAAACAGGAAGACAACCCTTTAGTTTAACATTGAGTCCAGATAAAGATTTTGTACTTGTGGCAAATGTAGGTATGTATGATTATCCAATTATCCCAGATATTACAAAATCAAATTATGATTCCTCCTTACTACCTTGGCAGCCCTATGGTAACAATACCCCTGCATCCATTAATGGTACAACAATCAATGGCCGATTCATTCCTGGTGTTGGCGATCCCTTGTCTCCAGATGCAATGAGTGTTTTTAGCATTGATTTAAAAAACAATAAAGTAGTAGATAAATTTAAAACAGGCTACCAAATTGGGGAAATGATTGAGGGTGCAGAAGTCGTTGGGGGTGCAAGTCCTAATTCCATCGCTGTTGGATCCAAGTATGCGTATGTTTCCAATGCTACCAATGATAATATTTCTATTATTGATTACAAAAATCATAAAATTATTGGGTCAATTCCCATCAAATTAAATGATACCATTGATAAATATAGAGGCTATTTGCCTTTTGGTATTACCATGACAGCAGATGAAAAAACCTTGTATGTTGCCTTGTTAGGTTTTAATGCTGTGGCAGTTATTGATTTGGAACAAAGAAAAACAATTGGCTTTATTCCAAGTGGCTGGGGTACTTCAAAAGTTAAATTAAGTAAAGACGAAAAAGAAATGTACGTTATTTCTTGTAGAGGTTATGGAGCTGGGCCAAACGGAGGTATTGGATTTAAAAGACCTGAACAAGGCACTTATATCGGAGATATTCAATTAGGTACTTTTCAAAAAATAAATACACCAAACCTTGCTCAATTAAAAGCCTTTACGAAAAGCACCTTGAACAACACCTATAAAGTAATCACAAAAGTGGATGATGTCAAAAATCCACTACCAATAAAAGCTGGGATACGCAAGAGCCCGATTAAATACGTGGTGTATATCACAAAAGAAAATAGAACTTATGATGAAGTATTGGGACAGTTAAAAACTGGAAGAGGTGATTCAAGTTTAGCAAGATATGGCGTGAATGTCCGTATGCCATTTCAACATAAAAATGCAACAGGATTCGATATTGCTCCCAATCATTTAAAGCTCGCAAATGAGTTTGCTTATTCAGACAATTTTTATTGCGACGGGGACGCCTCTATCCATGGACATCATTGGATGATGGGGGTAATTCCCAATGAATGGGTGGAAACCAATTCAAGTGTTGATAAATCGGCCAATATATTTTCAAAGGCTTCTGGAAGAAGATTTCCTGGTACAACAGGAAGTATGGACCCGGAAGATTATGCAGAAAGAGGAGGAATTTGGGAAGCCTTAGAAAGAGCAAAAGTTCCTTTTTATAATTTTGGAGAAGCCAATGAAACAGCACATAATCGTGAAGAATGGATAGATACAGCCACTGGTGGTGCACACGCCGTAATGGTACCTATGCAAAATGCATTGTGGAAAAACACAAGTCATAATTATGCAGGTTTTAATTGCAACATTCCTGATCAATTTAGAATGAATCAATTTGAATCTGAATTTAAAAGTTTGTGGTTAAACAAACACAAAGAGTTGCCAAAACTTATTACGATGCAAGTACCCAATGACCACACGGCTGGACCTAGACCAAAAGACGGTTATCCTTACCATGAATCCTATGTTGCTGACAATGATTTAGCAGTTGGCAGAATTTTACACTTTTTATCTAGAACTCCTTATTGGAAAAACATGTTGGTCATAATTACCGAAGATGACCCTCAAGGTGGAGTAGATCATATTGATGCCCACAGAAGTATTTTAATGATGGCTGGACCTTATGTAAAAAGAAACTATACTTCTCATACCCATGCAAATTTTGGATCTATCTTAAAAGTAATTTATAACATTTTAGATATTCCTTATGTAAACCAATATGATGCAACGGCTACACTACTTGATGACTTATTTACGGACAAGCCAAATTTTAAACCTTATAGTTTAGTATATCCTTCAAAAGAAATTTTCAATACCACCAATGCCATGAAGCCTTATCATCGTGATATTGATTGGAAAAAAATTGAAAAAGGACCAGAAATGGATGATGAAGAAGATATAAGAAAAGCTCATTATAAAGGCGAAAAGAAATAATACAATCAAGTCTTCTTAAAAAATAATCATATCAAAGGAAAGGGAATAACCCTTTCCTTTGTTGTTTCTGTGAAGTATATATTTATTGTATATTGTAGTTGATTATGAAAATTTTTAAAAAATATACACTAGGCTTACTCATTTTCTTTTTAGTCGAAACCCTTTGTGTTACTTTTTTTCTTACGCTAAAAAATGGAATGTCATTCATCAGTATTCTCTATACTTTTTCGGGCATCTCCATCGCCCTTTTAATTTTAAAAAATAAATTTGAAGTCGTTCCTTTTCAATATGAATTAAAAAATATTTATCATAAAAATTTTCAATACAAAATATTCATCAGCATCATAGTACTGATGGTAATGTACCGATTTACAAAAGAATATTTTTTATACAATCCGCTCAATTATAAAGAATCGGATATGTTACCAATTATAAAGGTCATGTGTGAACGATTCTTGTCCTTTAAAATTAAGGAGGTTTATGCCCCCATTTATGAAATATGGGGAGGCACTAAGCCCATATACTTACCAGCACTTTGGATGCCATTTACCCTTCCCACTTTTTTACATATTGATATCAGGTGGCTTTCAGTAAGTTTATTTTTTTTAATCTTTGCATATCCAATATGGAGGTTAAATTTTAATAAAGAAGGGTCTATATTGCTGATAGCTTCCTTGTTCCTTTTATTTTGGTATTTATTTAGTGTGGAAGAAGCAAATTTAATTATCTATACCGAAGAAACTGTTGTAATTACCTACTATCTTTTGCTTGCTGTATCAATTATTCATCAACAAAAATACCTAATGGCAATCACAATCACTTTATGCCTTTTTAGTAGGTATGCTTTTATTGGATGGTTACCCGCCCTATTATTGTTTAGTATTATTGAAAAAAATTGGAAGTATATTATCATTCAGGGGGTATTCATCTTATTGTTTTTTTACTTTTTCCTTGTTTATCCTTTTGGCACACAATTGATTGCTGACACCCTTAGTTTACCCAACAGATACATTGAATTTAGCAGTCGAGTTTGGAAAGACTCCCCCAGCGTTTTTACAGAAGGCTTGGGTTTTGCTAAATTTTTTGGACAGCATTTTATTTTGCTACAACATCAAATGTTAATAGGCTTTTCATTATTGCTACCCACGCTTTATGTAGGTATTTTAGTATGGCTAAGAAAAAAATATTTGTTACATAAAACCGCAATTTTATTGTCTTCCTTAAAGGTAAGCCTAGTACTATTTTATACTTTTATTGATGTTCCTTACACCTATTTATTTTATACTTCAAGTTTTTTAACCATGATTATTGTAATGCATGCTGCCCATGAACAACCAAACCAAGCAAATTCCGATAAGCATTTAAGAAAAAGTAAAGCAGCGATTACTTAATTATAGATTCGTTAACATTAAAAAGGTAGAATTAGCTAAAATTATACTTAATTTATACCTATAAAATAAATCGTATGCATTGGAGAAAGTTTAACGGAGAACCTATTCATTTGCCTATAAAAGAACAGGTTCGGAACACGATTGAAGCTGAAATTGCTAAAAATAATAAGTTATCTGTTTATATTGGAACAGACAGTCAAGTCAAACAAAATTTCACCGAATTTGCTACAGTCATTGTTTTTTTAAGACAAAACAATGGTGGGTTTATGTTTATTCATAACGAGAAATCTACGCAACACATGCATATTAAAGAGCGCATGTTGTTAGAGGTTTCCAAAAGCATTGAAGTCGCCTATGAACTTTGTGACTTATTTATTGAGTATGATATTGATATGGAAGTTCATGCCGATATCAATACCAACGCTCAATTTAAAAGTAATGATGCGCTAAAAGATGCTATGGGATATATTTTAGGTATGGGTTTTGCCTTTAAAGCCAAGCCTGATGCATTTGCAAGTAGTTGTTGTGCCGACAAAGTAATACATTAAATTCTTATAGCGACTTAAACAAACAAGAGGCCATGTAGGCCTCTTGAAAAATCATTATCGAAAGTTTTAAGGAGCTAAATTCTTATAGCGACTTAAAACTTTGCAGGAGTGCCAAATTTTGGTATGCTGTTCTTAATGAAAACCCTTAAGCGCTCATTACTAGAAGCTAAATCTTCTTTACGTAAATACATCATGTGCCCGCTGCGATAGCCTTCCCAACTCATTCTATCTTTAATTTTTCCTGCTGGATCCATTTGCCACATATT
>Ga0209188_1000632_pt1 | contig 32924 bp, 34 predicted proteins | sample C_130625_EF_Meta_FD_187307 | JGI IMG/M metagenome (GOLD analysis project Ga0209188, IMG submission 187307) | Freshwater microbial communities from Lake Croche, Canada to study carbon cycling - C_130625_EF_MetaG (SPAdes) (version 2) | ecosystem: Environmental > Aquatic > Freshwater > Lake...
GTGGCATACTTGTAACAAATAATGTTCCCCCAAGTGTTGTTGCTACGTGACTTGCAAATGCACCAAAACCAACACTACCAACAAACGGATAACCGGCTAAACCACCTGATTGAAATGGTCCTAAAAATGAATTAATACTATTTGGCCATCCACCGATATTTGCCTGTACTTTTGGTGCGTCAACATCATCAGAACAAATACCTTGAGCGTATACAATATCTGTTGATGGTATACCTTCATTTGTGATATACTCCGTTGTATATGTTCCCCACACTTCAGACAATACCGCACCTGAGAATGGTTGAGCACCACCATCAACTGTAATATTTCTTACAGTTTCAGTATACGCACTTTGTCCATTTAATGGTGCTGGTACGTTTATTTCATAGGTTCTATCATATTCCACAACAGATAATTCATAAGTACCATAAGGATAATCACTAATGTTATTAAAAGGTATTGTTTGAATACCTAAATCAATTGTACCACCTGTTGAGGGGTTGAAAATTACATCGGCTGTTTTACCCGATAAATTTGAACTTGTTAATCTAATTCCTTGTATCATTTGTTTTTGTTTTTATTTTTTATTTATTATAATACTAATCCAAAATTTAAATCATTTTCTGGTATATCTAACGCATTTAAGTCCGAACAAGGTGCTTCAGTTAATGTTTCTACTGTTAGAACATCAGATTCATCATAATATGATAATCTATTATCACCATTTTTATTTTTAAATACATTAACTGTTGTAATGTCATATAACATACCCGTACTTAAACAAACACCACTAATCGCAGTATTGACAATATTCCATTGGAAATAATTATCAATGGTGTTATATACAAAATTATCAGGAATAGAGTTATTGTAGAAATATTCGCCAACAGTATTGTTATAAAAATTATTACCTATGATATTACCTTGTGGTGCTGAACCGCCGTAACCAAAATTTTCACCTATTACATTACTACCAAAATTAATACCAATATTGTTAGAACTAAAATTTTCACCAATAGTATTGTTATTAAACCCTACCATACATGAGTTACTAAACACATTCCCTAAAAAGTCATTATCAAAGGTATATGAACCAAATTTATTATTATATGTCCCTCCTGAAAATTGATTACTGCCTACAAAAGAACCAATATCATTTAATCCAAATTCACCCAACATTAAATTTCCTTTAAATTCATTACCGATTGTGTTATCACGAAAAGAATTCAAAATGGTGTTATTTTCAAAAATATTATTAATTATGTTTCCCCTAAAATTATATGTCCCAATAGTTAAATTAGTTCCAATAGTATTATTATAAAAATTGAATCCAATATTATTTTCGTAGAAATTTGAATATATTGTATTACCATTATACCCATTCCCAATTAAATTACGATAAAATTCGGAATAACTTTCATTACGATTATATCCATTACCAATATTATTATTATAGAAATAACTATAAATTTTATTATTATTAAACTGATTTCCTATTTCATTATTTTGAAAATCATTATTAGTCCAAACATTTTCCCTAAAGTCATTTCCAATATTGTTTCTGTAAAAAGACCCCCCAATTAAAATGTTATTGTAAAAATCACTACCAATTCTATTATTGTTAAAATTAGCCGTGATATAATTGTTATTAAAATAATCCCCAATTATATTCCCGTCAAAATCATCATTTGTTGAGTTGTTATAAAAACTATCACCTATTTGATTGCTGTCGCAATCATCATTAAAGGTGTTATTATAAGAACCGTTACCGATGGTGTTATTTATATATTCGCCAGATATAAACACATTATTCGCCAATAAAAAATCACCAACTCCCCACTCAAGGTATAAATTTGATTGATTACCAACATAGTTATTTATTGCAGTTTCATTATTAATAGCATCACCAAATGTTGTGTATTCATAAACTTGGTTTCTTATGTTAGGTTGATAATAACTCATAATACCATCGTCAGATGCAGAATAATAAAGCGAATCAGTAGTTACACTTAATGTTTCACCTGATATAATCATTAAAGAATTGCTCACAACAGATATCACATCAAAAAATGAAGGATTTGAATTTTGTACTGAAACAACTGACCCGATTGAAAAATCTGAGGTAAATGTTGTTCCTGTGTTACCGTATAATTCTCCTGTGAACCCTGTTAAAACATTTATCCCAACAAGACCACTTAATGGGTTATTTTCGTAATATGAATAACCACGATATCTTTTAAATAAAATAGTTCTGTGGTCATAGTCCGTCCTGTTATTTAAATTATCAATTCTTTCAGTAATTCTACCAAATGCAGGTCCTTGTGTTTTTTCAGTCGTACTAAATGTCCAATCATATTTTATTTTATCAAAAGGAAATTCAGGTTGGAATGCATCTATTGATATTGTATTTGCAGATGTCGCTAAAACAACAATAGGAGATACAGTATCGGCACTTTTATATATTTCAATATTAATTGGATTTTTTTGATTATCATAATCGGGTTGGTCATAACAAGTTCTAAAATCTGTTATGATATAATACGCACCTACAGTTAATGTTTCACCTGTAATATTATCTACAAGTTCAGAGTAAGTTACTTCAACTGTTGAATTAGAAGTTATTGATGAGAAATCAATATGATATGTTGCCCCACTTAATTCTACGGGTATTAAAGTATCCGGTGTAGGTATCCCCAAATAAGTTAATTGTCCTATTGTTTTTCCTGTTAACATAATTTTTCTTTTTTTATATAAATATCTCTTATTATTTTATTATTTATTTTTCTTTAGCACGCGCCTGAAAATGTTAATGGGAATTGACAATCAAATGAAACTCCACCACCAGCTCCCGTAAATACGTATGTGTACGTACCATCAGATGAGACAATCCCAACAAAACTTGTTGCACCAATATTATCAGTGATTACATCGTTTACTCGTATCTGTAAAGTTTCCGAAGTTTGGGTTAATTTTAATTGATTGGTGTTAATTGTTGTTACACCATTCCATAATGTTGGTACAACAATTTGACGAACACAATTTGGTGTTAATGTTGGCGTTGGAGTTACTGTCGGTGTTGGCGTTTCAGTATTTGTTGGGGTAGGCGTTGGTGTTTCAAATGGAGTAAGGCTGAATGCAAAAATAATATTGTTGTTTGACATTACGTTGCCGTTGCTAGATGAAGTAGAACCATACATATTGTAATCACCCGGCGTTGCACCGTAAAAATATGGAATACTGGTTATATTACAACCTCCTCCATCAAAACATAACCATCCGGGATAATAAAGGTATGTAGGTCCTCCAAAGTTTCCAGTAGAACGAATATCAACTGTCGGATTGGCTAAATCATAAAATCTCTGAACAATATGAGTGGTATCATTTACATAAAAAAATCCTGAAATAACAAGAGCATTACCGGCATTTGCATCAAGTAGCTTGATATAGTATAGCGTCTCTGTTGGTTCAGATGTTGGAGTTGGCGTATTTGTTGGTGTTACCGATGGAGTTGGTGTTTGAGTAGGAGTATTAGTTAAAGTTGGTGTTGGAGTAGGTGTTGGTGTTGAGGGGCAAGTTCCCCATATTGGTTTAGGTAATACCCAAGACGAAGCTCCGGTTGCAAAATTATTTGGCTCCAAAGGTATATTTGTTACGCACCATCCACTTAAATCTTGATTAAAATTAAATGAATTTGCAAATAAATCATTCATATTTGTAACATTTGATACATCCCACGAACCAATATCTTGGTTAAATGGTGAAATATTAAACATACTTTGTATATTAGTAATATTTGAAACATTCCAACTCTCAATATTATTTATTGTTGTAATTAAAGGACACGAATCAAACATATAATTTAAATTTGTTATTTGACTCAAATTTGGTGTGTCAATAACATTTGTTAATACTAAATTAGTACATCCGGCAAAAACAAATCCATTGTTACTTATTTGTAAAGAACCCCACTGTAGAATTTCAATAATCTTACTACTTCCACCACCATTAAAACTCCACCCACCGATTGTTCCGGTCATTGTTATTGTGTAATCACCGGAAGTTAAATAAGTATGAGAATTATTAACGAATGATGTTATAGTTTCAATATTTCCATCACCCCAATTAACAACAAAATTATAATTACCCCCAAATACTAACGGTAACGATATACTTTCAGATGGTGTTGTTGTTCTCCAAACACTAATAAATGACGGTAATGGAGTTACATTTGGTGTTGGAGTGGATGTTGGAGTGGATGTTGGAGTAATACTTGGTGTAGGAGTCGGCGTTGGTGTTGGTACGGGAGTAGAGCTTGGAGATGGATTTATAAATCTTAAAAATTTATTAAATCCGACTGATATGTATTCACCTACAGTGGTTAAAACCGCATCAAAAATATTTTGAACGGGGTCAACAAATTGTAAATATTCATTTTCACCTACCGAAATATACTCATCTTTATCTGTAATAATTGGATTAATTAATATTTGGTCAGGTGGGTCTACAAATTGTAAATATTCATTTTCACCTACTGAAATATACTCACCATTATCGGTGATAATTGGGTTTATTAATATTTGGTCGGGACCTGGAGTCGGAGTTGGTGTGGGGGTATTTGTTGGTGTTATTGATGGGGTTGGTGTTGGAGTTAATGTTGGTGTATTTGTTGGTGTTATTGATGGTGTAAATGATGGTGTAAATGATGGTGTAAGTGATGGTGTATTAGTTGGTGTTATTGATGGGGTTGGTGTTGGAGTTAATGTTAGTGTAAATGATGGTGTAAGTGATGGTGTATTAGTTGGTGTAAATGATGGTGTATTAGTTGGTGTTATTGATGGGGTTGGTGTTGGAGTTGGGATATTAAATACTGATGTAAAACTTTCACTATACGAAAAATCAGTAAATCCCGTAACATTTAATGTTAAACCTGTAAAAGTACTAACACCATTCAAATTATTATAATCATCACTCAGTATTACGGTTGTTAACCCTGAAGTGTTACCCGATAAAATAGTGATAGATGTGTTAATATTTATTGAGTTACCATTTCTTGTACCTAAAATATTTGTAAAAGAAAGATTAATATCAGTATCAACAGGGTATTCAGCAATCATAGAATATCTTGCAACAATAGAACCCGGTAGATATGTTGCGGTTATTTTTAATGAATTAGTCGGAAGAACATTATATGTTATATCACATTCATCATATACAAAAACAAAATCATTATCTAAACAACAATTAGGGCAATCATAATTAAATAAATCAAACTTATCTTTTAATAGTAAAAAGTTATGTTTTACTTCATCAGCACTCATTGGTTCGGTGTACATTCTGAACTGAGATATAGCACCATCAAATGTTCCACCAAAATTTTGTTCTAAAACTATATCGGTCGTTAATGCTGACAAACTTGTACCACTTAAAATATTTTTTGGGAATAACTCAGGGTCTTGTTGGTATATTACATTATTAAATGATGTGGGTACCCCTGTAAATGTTAAATTATTGTGTAATCCTTGTGTACCACCACCCCAAGAAATGTTAAATGGAACTCCCACTTGTTTTTCTTTGTCGGTACTCAACCCTCTTGGAATTATCTCCTCAATATCTTCAAACGTATGAAATAATCTACCATTAACGTAAATTTTTAATCTACCCATTCTATCTTTCTTCTCATTCAACCATCTTTGATTTAACTCAACTAATTCTATTTGAGATGGTGGAAGACAACCATTTGTTGCTGGAGGAGCAATTAATGAAACTGAATTATTCGCCAACGAATCTAAGTATTCAAATTTGGTGATTAGACCTAACCCTCCATAGTAAAACAAATCACATTTTTCACGCCACTCATATCTTTCCCACACTAAATCCAACATAATCCAATGTTCATATAATAAGAAATCAGGATTAGTTGATTCACAAAATTCGTAAATACCTGGTGTACACAAGTTATCTATTGTATAACCGGTGGTGTATGTAATACCCGTGGTTGAACATGAACCCGTTGTTTGACAATCACCTGTAAATCTAATTAATCTAACACCAATACCGGGATTCTTTGGGTCTCCACATAATTTAAATGAGATTGCGTTGGACATCGCGTCAAATAGAGGGTCTGACTCACAAGTATTTTCTATTGATGTTGTTCCTGTTGAAGAACAAGTATCACAAGGTTCAATACAATTCGTATTGCAAGGTGACTTTGTAGTTGTTGTGGTTGTTGATGTAGTTGTTGTGGTAGTTGTGGTAAATATTGTGGTTGTTGTGGTCACAGGAGACAATTGAACGTCACATTCGTGAGTTTGACATTCCCACCCACAAATTGGTGGTGGAGATTCGCAATTACAATTACATGTAGTTCCGGTGTCATAATTAATATTATTATTACCACAAATATTACAACCGTAATTATTATGTGGGTCGTGTACGTTGTTTTTAGACCATGGTGGATAAACATATATACATCTTGATATTGTGATACCACTATTACAACACGCACAAGTTTCTAACGATGTAAGTGAAGATGTTACTCTTGTGTATCCCGAATCAGTTATAGGACTTCCGCTAGCATGATGATAAAATTTATTCTCGGCTCTAGTGCCAAAATAAAAAAATATGTTTTTATTGTCAGGGTAAAAAGTATTTAATGTTGTTTCACCTGAGGATAAAATATATTCGTCAACCAATCTTGGTTTAATTAATAACTCAACCGACCATCCTTTATTTACTCTTTCGGGAAATATTTCATAATCATAACCAAATAACTTGTAAAATCCTTGGTAAAACCCTCCGTATAATTCGTGATAAATTCCGACTTTATCATCTTGTTTTGATACAATATTAAATAACATAGTATCTTGTAAACCTGAGAATTGTATATTAGGTGATTGGGTATATCCCGTTACCTGATGTAATTTTAATCTTCTATCAAAATATAATCTATTAAATTTTAGGTAATCAGAAAACAAACCTTTTGTAAAGGTAATTGTTTGTCCGGTCATTTGACTAACCAATCCATTATCAATACCCGTCAATCCAATATCACATGAAGTTTGTGCTGTGAAACAAGTTAAATCTTCATTTTTAGGATTATAATAATTGGATGATATTAAATTATTATATGGATTATATTCATTATAATTTAACACAAATAACTCACTATTATTTGGGTTATTTAAATCAAAACTAAATGGTAATTTAACACCATTGTCTTCAGCAATAAGTTTATCTGAGAAGATAACCTCCTCCTTGTAGTTTTTTTCATCGGATGCCAATGAAAAATCTTGGATTTCTGACCTATCAATCAGATACCACTTATTAAAATTATATTGATTAATATTTTGGTATGACATATTTACATAGATAAATACATTGTATCGCAGTATTTATATATAAATAATTTAAGATGATAGAATTTAAAAAAGAATATTTCTTAAAACCTTATTACTTTTTTTTAACAGAGAAAAGCGATAGAATATCTTTATATTATTCTATTGCCGATACTTTGACAGAATCAAGAAGGATTGATGAAAAAATAGATTTTGATAAAAAACATTCTGATAAAGTTAGAAAAGGTGTTTCATCAATATTAAAATCAAAAAAATTAAAAACAAAGGACCAAATAAAAAAATATTTTGAACCTGTCGCTAAAGATGAACTTGGTGAGTTTATAGATAAGGATGGTACTTTGACAAATTCTAGTATTCCTATTTTAGATATGGGTTTAACCCCTCATAAAACTTTAGACCAAACGGTTGTTATGGCTAGAATGCCAGGAAACCCATTAGTTAGAGGTTATAGAAGATATTATGGAGAATCGGTAAATGATGAAGAGGTGGTTAATGAAGTTGATTACTCGGAAGCGTTTGGATATGAAGAAACTAAAGATATGGATGGTAAAAAAACTTATCATTATTTAGTTAAAAATATGGGTATGAATCCTGATGAGGCGAAAGAAAGAACTGAACAATTTGGTAAAGACCCTTATGGTGAAAAAACTAAAAGAGCTCCAAAAGAAATTAGACACAAAAAAGGATTTATTGATAGAATGACTTTATCAGAAATAGAGAGACAAAAAATGATTAAAGTAGTTGAGGATATTTTAGTTAATAAGAAAAACAAATCTACCGAAATAAGTGAAAAAAACAGTAAAGTTTCTAAAGTGATTAAGAAGAATATTGATGCTCTTAAAAAAATGGCTGATAAGGAAGGATTAACAACAAATGAACTAATTAAAATGTTTAAAAGTGAATAAAGATTTATACGGTAAACAATATACAATACCTGAAAATATTTTAACTCATTTAAAAAAATACTCAGGGAACGAGATAATAGATAACTTATTATCTACTGGCAATGCGTCTTATTCTCAAATGAAAAGTATAAAACATAGAATTGAGAATGGAGAGAAAAACGAATTAGGGGAAGATGTTTTCCATAGTTGGATTAACCAATCGTTAAACTCCGATAGAAATTCTTTAGAAACATCTAAAAACACAAAATCAAATACCGGAATGTCAAATGCTCACAATAGACCACACGAAAGAAATAATTTGAGTAATATGAATAGACCAAGTAAAAGTCATCATTCTCATAACTCAGATATTAAAATAACAGAAGCTTTAAAAAGAATAAACCAAATAATGTCAAAAATACTTTAATTATGCCAACATTAGAACCAATTGATATTTCACAATCGGAAAGTAATGCATTAAGTCGTTATGCCGATATAGAAAGAAATAGATTATTCCCTAGAAATGACTATAACACAGGAAACCAATACACCGCAACTAATCCCGATGCCTTAGCGACAGGGGATGAGCAAGGTAAAGGTACTGGTGGTGATTTGGATGTTTATAACAACACCGCAGGTAATAATATTGATAACGCCGAAAGGTCAACTGAAGTTAGAATAAACAGATTTAGTTCAAACAATACTTATCCTGATTTCTAATGAAATTGATAAACACCTTCAAACAAGTACTTACCGAATCGGCAACAATTCATGGTATTACTCACGCAATTAAAAACCGACATAAACTTGTCATCTATTATGATGGTGATGAGCCAGGTGGTAGAGGATTGCGTGAAATAGAACCCGTTTGTTTTGGTATTAGCAAAGCAGGTAATAGAGTATTAAGGGCTTGGGATATGGAGGGTTCATCATACACCGCATATAAAGGTGAACAACCCTTACCAGGTTGGAGATTATTTAGGTTAGATAAAATTTTAATGTTAAAACCAACAGGTGAAGTTTACAATGAACCAAGAGGTGGTTATAATTTTAATGGGGATAAAAGTATGGTTAATGTAATTATTAACGCAAAATTTGACAATAATCCCTTACAAAACGTAGCATAATATGAGTAGTAATTTAATGGAAAAATTGGCAATATCAAAAGCCATAATGGACAAACATAGTCAGATGGGTAGAAACCACAATACCTCTCAATCATTTGAAATAGAAAAACCTGAATTGGAGAACTTTGAGGCTCCGTCGGCTAGGTATAATATACCTCAAGAATTAATGTCCGAAAACAAAGTCATTAATCCAAATCCACAACCTGTAACTAAAGACAGAATTTTAAATTCTAAATTACCTGACGAGATAAAAAGATTAATGATAGAAAACCCAATAGAGGCGGTTAACCCAATGTCACCGTCAAATTCAGTATTGTCTGATGAATTGATTGAGAAAGCGTCTAAACTAATGGGTACCAAAAAACCCGAACAAATATCCGAAAGCAGAAACACACAAACTAAAACGCCATCTAATTCTGAACTAAAAAGAATGATGAAAGAAGTTGTTGAGGAAGTTTTAACTGAAAACGGATTAATAATAGAATCGTCTTCAAAAACTAATGAAACAATGGTTATTAGAGTTGGTCAGCATATATTTGAAGGTAAAATCTCACGAATAAAAAAAACTAAGTAATTTCTTTCTTTATTACGTTTTTTTGGTTATTCTTTATTAAAATTATAAAGAATGTCAAAAATTAATGTATTAGTTCTCCCATCAGATAAAACCGGTGTAGGTAAATTCCGTTCAGTTGACCCTCATGTTTTCTTACAAAACATGTATCCCGATGATTTCCATGTGGATATAGATTATTCACCACAATTAAATGACCCCAATTATTGGAGAAAGTATCAAATCGTTCATATCCATAGAAATATTGGGCAAACATACGAAAATACTCCTCAGATTTTACAATGGTTAAAAAATATGGGAATTATAACTATTGTGGATATTGATGATTATTGGATGCCAACAAAAGAACATCCGATTTACGAAATAATAAAAAACGTAAAATTAGACGAAAAAATAGTCGCAAATTTAAAGGCGGCGGAGTATGTTACAACAACTACCTCAGTATTTGCTGGAGAAATTAGTAAAGTAAATAAAAATGTATTTATTTTTCCAAATGCGATTAATCCAAAAGAACCTCAATTTATTGAACCAACATTACCAAGTGAAAAATTAAGAATTGGTTGGTTAGGTGGTTCATCACATCTACATGATTTATTATTATTAGAACCATCAATGTCAAAATTAAGTACACAAAGAGAGGAATTACAATTTGTTTTATGTGGGTTTGATACTAGAGGTACTATTACTGAAATTAATCAACAAACAAATGAACAAAAACAAAGACCAATAAAACCCGAGGAAACTGTATGGGTTAGATATGAAGAAATTGTTACGGATAAGTATTTGGGTTTATCTGACGAGTATGTTAAACACTTAAAGAAATTTAAGGAAGAAGAATATCCAAATGAGGAAAACGAATTATATCGTAGAGTTTGGACAAGACCTGTCACATCATACGCTAAAAATTACTCAAAATTTGATGTATCCTTAGCACCAATTAAAAACCACATTTTTAATAGAATGAAATCTCAACTTAAAGTTATTGAGGCGGGATTTTATAAGAAAGCGTTAATCGCGTCTGAAGTTGGGCCATATACTATTGATTTAAAACACGCATTAAGTAATGGTAACTTTACCTCTGATGGTAATGCTTTATTGGTAGATGAAAACAGAAATCACAGTGATTGGTTTAAATTTATAAAAAAATTGAACGATAACCGAAATTTAGTTATAGATTTAGGTGAAAGATTATATGAAACTGTTAAAGATACATATGATTTGAATGTAGTTACAAAAGCAAGAGCAGAATGGTATAAATCACTTATAAAATAATTTTATGATAAAAATTCCTATTACAAAAATTTTATTTTTGGATATTGAAACCGTTGGTGGATGTAGAGATTTAGAAGATTGTAAGAAAAGCAATCCTGCGGTTGCGGAACAATTTTTTAAGTACTATGATTGGTTTCTTAAAAGATTTCCTGAAGATGATACGGCAGTGTCTCATAGAGATGCAGCACTTGTAAAAATGAATAATATTTTTGTTAAAAGGGCGGCTCTTGTTCCCGAATTTGCAAAAATAGTTTGTGTTAGTGTTGCGTTTGTTACTGATAAGGATGAGATTAAAACTCAAACTTTTTCAGGTGATGATGAGAAAAAATTATTAAAAGATTGTCAAAAACTATTAGATAGATGTGGTAAACTAGATTTTTTCTTATGTGGACACAACTTAAAAAACTTTGATATTCCAATGTTGGCGAAGAGAATGATTATAAACGGACTCATGCCACCATCAATACTTCCAAGTTACGATACAAAACCTTGGGAGATTAAGGCAATAGATACCAAAGAAATATGGCAATATGGGGCTTATACATCCATAGGTTCATTAGATTTACTTTGTACAACAATGGATATACCAACACCTAAGGATGGTGAAGTAACGGGAGATAAAGTCCATAAAGCTTATTGGAATGAAGATAAATTAAAAGAGATTACCGAATATTGTGAAAAAGATGTACGAGTACTAATTGATATTATTAAAAAATTAAAAAATTTAGAAATATGATAACTAATGATTTAAATTACCTATTATCAGGTAACGACGATGAAGAGGATTTTGACGAGAATGCAATAAAGAACATGTTAAGCGATTTGGGTATTAATTTAGATGAAATGGAAAAAGAGTTTGAAAACTATACTCCAAAGAGAGAATTAAGATATGAAAAGTTAACAGAGGATATCTTAGACCCGGAATATAATTATCCTTCCGATTCAGGGTTTGACTTGTACTCAACAGAAGATTTTGAATTAAAACCATTTGAGAGAGTATTAGTTCCGACAGGGCTTAGATTTGACATTCCCGATGGTACTGAAATACAGGTAAGACCTAAGAGTGGATTGGCGTTAAAACAAGGATTGACGGTACTAAATACCCCTGGAACCGTAGATTCAGGGTACAATGGAGAAATTAAAGTAATAATTTTTAACTCAAGTAATTTACCCGTATCAATAGTAAAAGGAATGAAGATAGCTCAAGCGGTTTTATGTCCCGTTATTAATGGTAAATGGGTTGATTTGGTTAAAGTAGATTCAGTAGATGATAAAGACAGGGGAGACAATGGATTTGGCTCAACAGGAATTTAAATTTAAAATATGAAAGTAGCATTAGTTTGTGTTGCAAAAAATGAAGATAATTACATCCAAGAATGGATTGATTATAATAAAAAATTAGGATTTGACGATATAATAATTTATCAAAATGATTGGAGAACATCAATTGACCAACCAAATGTTATTAAAGTAGAATTTGATGGAATTAATCAACAAGTGAATAGTTATAATCATTTTATTAAAAATAATTACGGATTATACGATTGGGTTGCCTTTTTTGATATTGACGAATTTTTAGTTTTAAAAAAACATAATAACATTAAAGATTTTATTTCCGAGTATTCAGAATTTGACGGGATTGGGATTAATTGGGTTTTATTTGGTAATAACGGACTTGATAAAGTTAATGGTGAATATAGTGTTTTAAAACGATTTACAAAACGTCAATCACAAGTTAATCAACATATTAAATGTATTATTAAATACAAAAAAGTTTTTACAATGACGGTTCATAGCCCATTATTTCCTTGGGTTGACACTAATAAAGTTGTGAGGTCGGGACCATTTAACCCTAACGGACCTACAGATGTTGCGCAATTAAATCATTATTTTTGTAAAACACAAGAAGAGTTTGTTGAAAAGTGTAATAGAGGAAGGGCGGATACTTTTACTAAAAGAAATTTTTCGGAATTTACTGGTCATAATTTTAATGATATTGAGGACTTAAACGCTTATAAATTTTTATATAATGATAACATTTAACACTTTTAACACAGGATTAGTTAGATTGGGTAATAAACTATTTTACTATTCTAATATTGTCGGATTATCCGAAAAATTTAATATAGAATTTGAACTACCTGACTGTTACCTTTGGAAATACCTTAAAAATCCGCCAAAAATTGGGGATTCAATAGGTGAGTTACAATTCACGTCTAAAGACGATTCTTTTGATAAAGAATTTATTGAAGATTTTTTTACAAAAAATAAAGATAAATCAATTAATTTAGTTTCAAGTTATCAGACAGAACTTGCGTTTGAACATTGTATATCTTCTGTTATCAATTCATTGGAATTTAAAGATGAAATAATTAATGACATTAAAAATCAATACCGAAATGTTTTTACTAAACCAACAATAGGTTTGGGAGTTAGATTAGGTAGAGACATGACGGCAAATTCCTGTTTTCATAAAATACCGATTTCTTGGTATATAGATTCTTTAAATAAACATTTCAACACATGGGAAAAAGATTTCAACGTTGTGGTATTTTCAGATAATATTAATGAGGCTAAAATGATATTTAAAGATTACCCTTTTTTTTATGCTGAAAGTAATGACACTCATTTATTTAGAATTGGTGACGACAACTCAGAAAAAGGTATTAATCATTTAATTTTAGGTAGTATGATGAATAATTTCATTATAAGTCAATCAACATTTTCATGGTGGCAAGCTTGGTTATGTAAAAATAATCCAAATAACGAATCACCTAAAATTATACATTGCGGTGAGAATTTTGCAGGACATTTTCTTGAAATTATGAAAAATAAAAATTATTATCCTAAAAATTGGATTTTAAATAAAATATAATATGATAACGGTTATTTACTCAACACACAAAGACCAAGAATATAACTCCAAATTTAAAGAACATCTAAGTAAAAGTATTGGTATTGATGATTTCCAAATATTAGAATATATCAATATGAACGAATATAGTTTATCTGAAATTTACAACAAAGGTATTTTAGATTCGGAGTACGATATAATTGTTTGTTGTCATAATGATATTAAATTAGAACAAAATTGGGGTAAAAAATTATTAAAAGATTTTGGTGAAAATCCCGATTATGGTGTTATTGGTAAGGCTGGTTCTTGTTATTTCCCTGAATCGGGAATATATTGGGAAAGAATGAACTTTACAATGGTTGGTCAAGTTTATCACTACCCACCAGGACAAAAGAAATTTATAAGTAAATATTCCTCAAAATTACCCTTTTTAATTCCTGTAGTAACGATAGATGGATTATTCATTTCATTTGATAAAACTAAAATAAAACATACTTTTGATGAAAGTATTGGAAGGTTTCATTTTTATGACCATTTATTTTGCGTTCCAAATTATTTAGATGGGGTTAAAATTGGTGTTACAACATCTTTTGAAATAACTCACGAATCCATTGGTCAACCTAACCAAGAATTTTGGGAAAGCAAAGAAAAATTTATTAAGAAGTGGGGTAGTAAATTACCTTTAGATTTAAAACCATCTGAAATTTTTGTTGAGGAGATAAAGGAAACCCCAATTAAAAATATTAAAAAAATTGCCGTAGTAATACCAACAAAGGGTAAAGTTGAGATGTTATTTAATTGTATTAGTTCTTTTTACCAACATTGTAATTCAGAACTTTTTGATATTTTTATTGCCGATACTGGGTCAAGTGATTTAGAAAAAGAATGGATAAAACAAAATATTCTTCATCTTGGAAATATAAATTTAATAGAGTACGACTATTATAATTTTGCAAAAATAAATAACGATGTTGTAAAAAATCATATTACTGACGATTTTGAATTTATATTATTTTGTAATAATGATATAAAACTAATGAATAACGTAATATATGAAATGTTAACATTATTTAAAGATAATAAAAATGTTGGTACTGTGGGAGCCAGACTTCACTTTGGAGATAATACAATGCAACACGATGGTATTATTATGTTTATTAAAGATAAGAAATTAGAGGTCACTCATGAGAATCTCAGGTCATACTATAGATACACCACATATACTAAAGATGTTATAGGAAATACGGCAGCATTATTAATGATTAGAAAAAACATTTTTATAAAATGTGGAATGTTTAACGAAAACTATAAATCTTGTTTTGAAGATGTTGAGTTAAATTTAAAATGTATTACATTAGGATTAAAGAACTATTACTCAGGTAAATCAGTCGCATATCATTACGAATCTCAAACTAGAAAAGAAGATGAGAACGATTTAAAAAATTTAAGTTCAGATTACTTTAATAATTTACAACCATTTGTTATTAAAAATTATGAAAGATTAAAAAATAAAATTTTACTATTAAAATAAAAAAAATGAAAAACGAAATTGTTCAAATTTTAGAAAACAGAGGTATTAATGGATTTAATTATCCTGGAGGTACCGATAAAGCAAGTGACCATAGTTATGACACTTATTATAGTGATGTACTTAAACCCTATCAAGATAATAAAGTTAGGTTATTAGAAATTGGTGTACAGTTTGGAGGGTCATCACTATTATGGTATGATTTTTTACCTCAATCAAATTTAGTGTTGGTGGATATTAGAAATCAAGTTCATCAAAACATATTTAACTCAATGAATAGTGATAGATATTCTTTTCATGAGATGGACGCCTTTAGTAAAGAAAATGTTAATAGTTTAAAAACATTATATCCCGAAGGATTTGATATCATTATTGAGGATGGACCACATACTGTTAATTCTCAGGTATTTGCAATAAAAAACTACACACCACTCCTTAAAGAAGGAGGAATTCTGATAATAGAAGACATCCAAAAATACGATGATTGTAAATTAATTATGGAATCAATTGGTGATATACCACATAAAAGTTGCGAATTAATAGATTTAAGACATATCAGAAATAGATATGATGATTTATTAATTGTTGTTAAAAAATAAAAATATGACAGAAAGAAGAAAAAGAGGTCCATCTCAACCACAAAAAGACAAAGAAAGCGAGTATAAACCAAGTTTAACTAAAAAAGAACAAATACTTCAAATCATAAAGAAAAAAACTAAAGAAAAGTTTTTATCTGAAAGTCAAAGAACGTATTATGAACTTTTAACGGGTAATCAAATAACAATCTGTTCAGGTCCGGCCGGTGTTGGTAAAAGTTATATAGCAATGAAAGCCGCCATGGATTTATTATCTGACCCGGCAAATTCATATGAAAAAATTATTATTGTTAGACCTGCGGTTGAAGCCGAAGAAAAATTAGGTTCATTACCAGGAAATGTTGAGGAAAAATTAGACCCATACATTTTTCCTTCATATTATTTAATGAATAAAATTATTGGTAAAGAAGCGAGAGAAAAACTTAAGGATATTGATGTTATTGAGGTATTCGCACTTGCTTATATGAGAGGTATGAACATTGACAATTCTATATTAGTTTTTGAGGAAGCTCAGAACTCAACACCTAATCAAATGAAATTATTACTAACAAGAATTGGTTATAACAGTAAATTTTTTATCTCTGGTGATTTAGAACAATTTGATAGACATAGGGATAAAACTCAAACAGGGTTGTGGGATGCAATTAAAAGGTTTACTAATATGAATGATGTGGGTATCTTTGAGTTTAAGGACTCGGATGTTGTTCGTAATCCTTTGATAACTAAAATATTAAAAAAATACGAAGAATGAGAATTGGTATTGAAATAAATGGGGTTCTTAGAAATACTGTTGATAAAATAGAAAAAACATATCAAAAATTTTTGATAGATAAAACTGATGGTATTGAAGAAGAGACGGGATTTAAATACGAAATGGTGTTACCCGTAACTAGTTTAAATTTAAAAGAGCATTTTAAATTTGAAACTGATGAGGAATTGTTCTCTTTTCTTTATGAAGAATTCCCTATGGAAATTTTTGGACATTCTCAATCATCGGAATATTCTACGTTTAATGATTTAAATGATTTCTATATTCAAATGAGAGACAACCATGATATCTTAGTGGTATCCGATGAAATCAGTAAATCTAAACCCGCATCGCTATTTTTCTTGTCAAAATTCGGATGTTTAATTGAGAAGATTAAATTTTATAGTAATTTGACAATTAATTCTATGTGGGATGAAATAGACATTTTACTTACCTCTAATCCTGACTTATTATTAAGTAGTTCCGATAATAAAATCATTATCAAGTATTTGACAGAGTACAATAAAAATATCAATTGTAAGTACGAAATAAAATCAATAAAGGAATTACAAAACATTATAAACAAAATAATAAAATTACCATGATGTTAAAAATAATGAATGAACACTATTTCTTAGATTTAGATGAAATTGATAACTACATTCAAATCAAACCAGACTCTCCATTATTAACTACTGGAGCCACAAATGAGTATCATATTAGTGTTGTAAAATATGAAACGATAAAATTAATGTTAGAAGTTTTAATGGACGAACATGAAGAAGTTGACGATGTCTTAGGAAGCAAAGCGTCAAAAAATCTATCAATACCATTTAAACTCGCGTTTAACACATTATTGAGTAAAAAATTATTAAAATCATTCTAAAAAAAATATGGAACCAAATACAATACAAAAATTAGAACAATCAATTGAGAATCTAAAATCAAAAAATGTGAGGATTTATCTCTTTACACAGGACACAAAAGGAAACGCTAAAGCCGGTATTAGATACATTTATCAGTTAGCAATGTCATTAAAAAATAATGGATTTAAACCATATATTTTACATGAAAAACCGGACTACACAGGAGTATCAGAGTGGTTAGGTGAAGAATATATGAGAGAATTGGAACACAGGTCTATAGAGGGTCAAAATTTAGAAGTATCTCCTGAAGATATTATAGTTATACCTGAAATATTTGCCTTTGTAATGGAACAAATTAAAGATTTACCTTGTGCTAAAATAGTGTTATGTCAGGCGTATGACCACATGTTAGAAACATTACAACCAGGATTGTCATGGATTAATTATGGATTTTTAAAATGTATTACAACATCAGAATTTCAAAAAGAATATATATCTTCAGTACTGAGAAATGTATCTATTGATGTATTACCACCATATATTTCCGAGGTATTTAATAAATCGGACTACCCACAAAAACCTGTGGTTGCGGTACATTCAAGAGACCAAAGAAAAACACTTAATTTTATTAAAACTTTTTATTTAAAATTTCCTCAATATAGATGGATTACTTTTAGAGATATGAGAGGATTAACAGAACTTGATTTTGCAACATACTTAAAAGATTGTTTTTTGAGTATTTGGATTGACGAAACAAGCGGGTTTGGTACATTCCCTATAGAATCTATGAAATGTGGGGTACCGGTATTAGGAACTGTTCCAAATTTACCTCCTACATGGATGAACCAAGATAATGGAATTTGGATAGGAGATGAAATTAAATTACCTGATTTTACTGCCGATTTTATACAAAATTGGTTAGAAGATAATATCAAACCTGAACTATATACCGAAATGGATAAAACAATATCTGAACAACCAACTAAAAATAGTTTTAATGACATGGTTATTGAGTTGTTTGGAGGGTATTTGAAAACGAGAGAAATTTCATTTACAGAACAATTAAATAAATTACAAAATTAATATAAAAATGGAGAATAAATTTGATGTATCGGTAATATTACCAATTAAAAATGCAACAGCGAGGGACTTTGATGACTATTTTAAAAAATCAATAGATTCATTAAAAACACAAAAAACCCAAATAAACGAATTAGTTATTGTTCATACTGATGAAGAAAGATTATTAAAAATTTTAAATGAGTATGATTTTGGAGAACTTAATGTTTTAAAATTAAAATGGACTGAAGAACCTAATTTTGCTAATCAAGTTAATTTTGGGATTAAAAACTCAACATCTACTTGGGTATCAATTTTAGAGTTTGATGATGAATATTCAAGTATTTGGTTTAAAAATGTGAAAAGATATTCGGAAGTGTATAAAGATGTTAAGGCGTTTTTACCAGTAGTAATTGATGTGGATGAAAAAAATTCATTTGCGGGATTTACTAATGAAGCGACTTTTGCGACTAGTTTTTCGCAAGAAATGGGTTTATTAACAAATGAAATTTTACATGACTTTCAAAATTTCCAAACTTCAGGTATGGTTATTAAAAAAGAATCAATTGAAGAATTTGGTGGTATGAAAACAAATTTTAAATTAACATTTGTTTACGAATTTTTATTAAGATTAACATTTAATTCCGTAAAAGTAATGACGATTCCTAGAATAGGATATAAACACGTTAATTTAAGAGAAGGTTCAATCTTTTGGAATTACAAAAATGGTTCAGATATTTTAACTGAGAACGAAGTTAGATTTTGGATTGATTCAGCAAAAAAAGAATATTTTTTTAAAAACGAAAGAGATTTAAAATATGTACCTGAAATTTAATGGAATTAACCAATTTAACATCGGGAAATACGGAAAACAATAACATTGATTCTAAAAAAAGAGGTAGAAAAGCAAAACAAGATAATTATTTTGACGTTAGAGAAGAACAAGCCGTTAGGTTATTTCTTGTTGAACAATCTTTAGATGAACGAAACCGAATTTACAATCAATTTTTAAGAGACCCATTGGATAAAATGATATCTTCTATCATCAGAAGATATAAATTATATCGTAAAGATATGGATTTCCAAGAAATTCATGTGGATACTCATTCATTTTTAATGACAAAAATTGATAAGTTTAAACCTTCTAAGGAAAAGAAGGCTTATTCTTATTTTGGTACTATATGTAAAAATTATTTAATGGGTCAAATAATTAAAGACCAAAAAGAATTAAATAGAAAAGTATCATACGAAGATATTTCCTCTTCTTTAGAAGAAAACATTAAATTTTCATACTCAATAGAGAATGATATTATTGATTCGGAAACCATAATAAATAAATTTAAGAATGAATTAAAATTATATATTGATGAGCAAACGATGAGTGATAATGAAAGGAAGTTAGGGATTGCACTAATGGAGTTATTTGATAATTATGAGACAATATTTATGAGTGCGGATAATAATAAATTTAATAAAAACGTTATCCTTCTCTCTTTAAGAGAAATGACCAATCTAACAACTAAAGAAATCAGAAACTCAATGAAAAAATATAAAAAACTATATTCATTTATACTTGGGGATGTATTAAAATAATCACTAGTTTAATATTTATATATTATGAGTAGACCAAAGAAAAAAGAACTTAAATTCTCAAAAGATTCCATCTTATCTCTTTTACAAGAGGTTTATAATGAAATTGTGGAACAAAGAAATACCGCAATTAGAATCCAAAATAAAATGTTGGCAATGATGAAGGACTCTGAAGATATGCAAACTATTGGACCAGTAATCAAAGAACAACAAAAAATTATTAATGATTGTGTGGAAAAGAAACTTTCATTATCTAAGTTACAATCATCAATATGGGAAAAATCTAATAGTGAAAAAGAAGATTTCACTCTTGGTGATTTAGATGATGATTTAGTACAATCAATAATAAATAGAGACGTGGAAACCTCCGACCAAAAATACAAATTAAATAAGTAATGGCTATTGATGTAACAAATGCGTATAATGATGTTGAACAAAAAATAAAAGCCTCAAAAACGTATATTGAGGTTAAAAGAGACGCCAAAAAAATAAGAGATAAAGTTAAAAATAATTTAGAGAAAGACAAAAAAAAAGTTACTACAACGGTCAATAAGTTAAAAGACCAAAAAAAAAGATACCAAAGACAAATTAAAACTCAGATGGATGAGATGTTGTCCTTAGTACAGTTTAATTCAGGTTCAGGGTCTTCTACTTTCAGATATATCAAAGAAAAATTTATACAAGCATCGGTTAGAATAAATCCAAAAATTTTTAATCTATTATTAGAATCAACAATATCTTCATTAGGGTGTTCGCATCAACAAGCATTTGACCCAAATCAAGTTTTTTATATTAAAGTTAAAAGTGTTGATTTACAACACTTATTAAAAAGAGACCCAAGTGAAGAAATCGCTGCCGTGGCATATGAAAAAACACCACCAACACCAAATAGCATCCCATATAGTATGAATAGAGAGATGTGGGAAAGATTACAACATTTAAACGTTCCTGTTGATTATTATGGTGCTTCAGGACAAAAATTATTTGAAATTACTTATGTACAAAGTAATGGTTCTGTAACTGGCGATTTTTTTAGAATAAAATTATATGGTAAGATAAATGGTGTAAATAAAGTTGCAGATTTTTTAATTGATTATTATAAATCAATTAAAATTGTTGATACAAATAATTTATTCCAACAACTTATGGACCAAATAACGGGAGCTGTTTCTTTTGAGGCTGGTCTTGGTACTGGAGAAATAGACATGAAAAATAAATTTTTATTAATACTCCAAAGAATATTGGGGTTATGTTTTGATAGTAAAAAAGAAATTGATGTTTCCGGCAATTCTAAAGTTGCAGAATTAGATGGTATTGACGAATCTTTTTTTGAGTTAACTGATATTGATTTAAGATATTTAGACCAAATGTCGTCTAATATTAAAAGAGGTGTGGTAGAATTTGAAGAGTGTGGTGAAGTATTATTACCTGTTGATAGTAAAAGTATTATTGATGGTTTGTTAAAATTTAATAATGCCAAGAATATAAAAGAAGAAGAGGCGATTGCTCAGAGTCTTTTAGATTTATTAACGGATAATGAAAAATGGAAATTATTAGTACCTAATTCTGCCAATATAAAATTATCAGCCGATTTAAGTTTTCTAACTAATTTACCTAAAGCAATTATGATGGCGTTGTTATCACCAAAAGTTTTATTACCGTTATTAATTATGACAAAATCAATAGGACAAACAATTTCAGATGCGGTGGAATCGTTAGGCGATTTTATTAAATTGTTTAAAAAATATGTTATAAAAATAATGTCAAATATTGGTGCTTTATACGTTAAAGAACTTTTTGAAATTATTAAAAAAGATATAAAACAGTTGGTTAGTGAAATAATTTCGGATGTCAAAAAAGAGTCATTGAAAAAAAAATATAAAATAATATTATTATTAGTTGAGTTAGCATTGACAATATATAAATTAGTTAAAGATTGGAGACAATGTAAAAGTGTTGTTGATGAAATATTAGCATTACTTAATATTGCCGGTGGTTTTATTACTAATAAAATACCATCATTTTTACTTGCGGGTTCCGAGTTTTTACCGGGGTTTTCAGATTCAAGGGCGTTTATAAACGTAATTGAAGAATTTCAAAAAATGGGATTACCAACAGGTCCTATGCCTGACGGTTCACCTAATTTGGTGTTACAATCAATATTTAGTCAAATAATGGGTACTGAATCAGAAAACACTAATAGAAAAACACAGGTTTTTATAAAACCATTAACAATTACCCCAGCCGGTATTACATTACCATCGGGAAATATGTTTGGAATGTCATATTAATATGGAAGGTAGAGAAGTCATAAATAATGTAATTAAAAATCTAAATGAAAGTTCTAATAAAGAATTAATTTATTCTTTGGATTATTTAAGTTCTGATTTTGAACAAACAAAAACCGCAATATTAAAACTAACAACTCATTTAGATAGTACGGAATTATTATATAATAAAATATTAAAAGAATACGATAAAAGAACTAATGGGCGGACCAATAATACCGGTAACGGGGACAAATAAAAAATTTCTATTTCCTGCAAAAGTTATAGATAATGAAGACCCTCTTATGTTAAATAGGGTTAGGGTTTCTTTTGAAACTCCTGTTGATGATATGAATAATACGTCACTTCTTCGGGCTGTTAGTGATATTATTAATGGAAAACAATCTAAAAATGAAAACAAGACGGATTTACTTCCTGAGTTTAAATGGTCAAAAGATGACCCATTTTGTTTTTTACCTTTATTACCCATTTTTTTAAAAGTAACTCCTAAGGTTGATGAATACGTAAATGTTTTGTGGCCAAACCCTGAGTTTAAGTTTTCGGAACAATTTTACGTACAAGGAATATTATCTTCATCATTGACAATGTTTAAGGATAATTATGCGGCCTCAAGAATGTTTGCTACAAATGATAGAATTATTGAGCCACCGTTATTAAAAAATAATTCAACTCACGAATATTACCACGCAGAAACTAAGGGTGTTTTTCCTGAGCCGGATGATGTCGCATTAATGGGTAGAGGAACTTGTGATATTATTATCAAAGATAAACATGTTTTATTGAGAGCCGGTAAAAGTACCAATATACCGGATAATTCGGGTAAGAGAATATATGCGAAAAGCTCAAGAAGTTTTGTACAACTATCGGATTTTGATAATGAGATTATTGATTTGGGAACAAAAAATACAAATACTCTAAATTTAAATGTTTCTTATGTTAAAAATTTAATTGAGTGGAGTATTTTAAATCCTGAAAATAATGCAAGTCCTGAACCTATCTTTAGTTTAAACATATCCTTATACAGATTACCTGAAAAATCAGGATATACTACGGATACCTTGACAATTAATAGTCCCATAGATAATGCCGATAAATCTTTGGTTTCTTATATGAATTTTAATTCTATCACATCTGGTGATGTAATTAACTATATTAACACGTTTATCAAACAAGTTAATGACGGGGAATTAAATATTCCTGCATACCCAAATACAAATCCCCCAAATCCAATTGCCAAAATAAATAATCAATTTCCATTAATTTTTAGACCATTAGAAAAAACTTATTCTTGGATAAAAGATAATGTTTCTACAGGGTCAACTGAGTATAGAAATATCTCTACTATTGCCAACTTTGTTAAATTTAAAAAAGAGGGTGATAAAGGGTTTGGTTTAATTTATTTTAAAAATACCACAGGTAAACAATTTTTTGTTAGACCGGTAAAAATGAAAGAATATGAGTACATACAAAATCCTGTCACATATAACATATTAGGTGGAGATAAACTATTAATTTTATCTCATAAATCAAAAATCCCAAGTAAAGGCAAAATAGTTTTGGATACCAATACTATTGCGGGAATAAGTCAGGATTATATTATTAAGAGCGTTACACCAAATACAGACCCTATGGTTAGGGGGGATGAGTTATTTAAATTTTTAAATTTGGTTGTTAGATTTTTGGTGGCTCATGTACATCCATTTCCGGGAATGCCACCAATACCTGTTTCTACTGATGGGGTTCAATCCTCGCAGATTTTAACAGAATTATTAAATGCTTCTAATACAATTCTAAATCAAGAGATTAGAATTAACTAATTATTGATATTTATTGTTAAACACAATCAATGTCAACTCACAGGTCATATTTTGATAAAAACAATACCATTTATTTTAACAGTTTAGTTAATACAGGTAGAAACCCTGTTACTGATATTGTATATGGTGCCGGTTCAGATAAAAAATTTAAAACAGGAATTAGTAGATTCTTATTTAATCTAAATTTAAATCCGTTATTTGATAAAATTTTAAATGGTACTATAACCACAGAATGTGTCAATAATATGACTCACATTCTAACAATGACAAATACAATTAGGTTTGATGACGATTTAATTAATAGCTTAACATCAGATAATAAATTAAGGTCATCTTCTTTTGATTTAATTCTTTTTAGAATACCCTTAACTTCAGGTGATACGGGTGATTTACAAATTTGGGATGAGGGTATTGGATATGACCCCACAGACCCAAAGTACTCAAATAATTTCTCAAACGGAGTTATAGTTTCCCAACAATCCTTATTAAACAATAACTTTTCAAGTAGACCGTCAAATTGGTTTCAGACAACCACATTAGATTTTTGGTCTGAAAACGGATTATACAATAACGAAAACAATGGAGAATTTGTAAATTATAGTGCGTTAACTATTGTTGATATCCAACATTTTGATAAAGGAAATGAAGATATTAATTTTGATATGACAGATGAGATTAACGGTATCATTAATGGTAATATTACGGGTATTACTGGATGGGGAATTGCCTACAGACCTGAAATAGAACAAATTACGGGATTAACTTCAAATTATAGTGTTTCTTTCTTCACTAGACATACTCAAACATTTTACGAACCATTTCTATTAACTACCTATAACGATTTAATAGAAGATAACAGAAATTTATTTGTAGAAAAAACAGTTAATAAATTATTTTTATATGCATACGTTGACGGTAACTTGGTTATGTTGGATAATAATCCAACAGTGTCAATTTTAGACCCCAATGGAGACCCAATACCGTCCATGACGGGATTATCTACTTGTGCGAGAACAAAAGGTGTATACGAGGTTATAATACCTCCTATGACAGGATATAAAACGCCGTGTCAATTTACTGACAGTTGGTCTAATGTGTTTTATAATGGATTCCGGTTACCTGATATAGAAAACGAATTTACTTTACAATCATATAAAAATAGAATGGTTATCGGTACTCAATCAAGAGAACCTGAAATATTTGGATTTGATTTTTATGGTATTAAGCAAGATGAAAAAATACTCAATACTGATGTTAGAAAAGTGGGTGTTGTAATTAAAAAGGCGTACACCACAAAACAATTATTACAAAATGTAGATGCGTTTTATAGAGTATATGTTAAAGAAGGTAATACTGAAGTTCAAGTACAAGATTGGATTAAATTAAATAGAAGTCCTAATGAGTATTATTTTATATTTGACACTAAAGATAAAATTCCGAATGAATATTTTATAGATATTAAGGTTAATACGAGTGGTGAAACAGACACATATAAAAGAACTATTAAGTTTTTAATCGTAAATAAGAAATAAACAATAAAATAAAAATATTTATATAAATAAATAATAACTAAACGTAAATAAATTAAATAAAAATGCCACCAACATTAAACTACTCAATAGTTCCAGATGCTACACCACCATTAAGTGCTGGGTCAGAAACATTCTCATGTAATAGATGCACACAAACAGATAATACAATAGGTGCAACTATAGTTCAACTTCCCCACGCAACATGGACTAATACAAGAGGTGAAGCAGTTGTCCTAATGGATACTGTCGTACTAGGGGGAATAAACGGATTAAATAATTAATAAAAAATGAGAATAGTAAAACTAACAGAGTCAGATATACAGAAATTAATTAAAAAAGTTTTATATGAACAAGAAAATGAAAGATATATGTTCTTTAGTAATTTAGAACAGATTAAAAGACAATGTGATTTGTTATTAGAAATGGACGAAAATAAAGTTAAAGAAACTTTAGAAAACGGACATGATTGGGCTCAAGACCATATAGCGACGGCTAAAGAATCTATTGACCAAGTATTTGATTTTTTAATGAATGAAACAAAAAAAGGTGATTCTGATATGTCACAAGATATGGGTATGATGACGGAATCTGAAATGACAGAAAGGAAGAAAAAAAATACACCGACAAACCCATCTCTTTGGAATAAATCATTATCTTGGGCGAAAAGCCGATACAAAGTTTGTCCTAGTGCCTATTGTAATGGTGCAGCAGCAAAACACTATAAAAGTTTAGGGGGTAAATGGAAGAAAAAATAATTTACATATTTAGACACTTTACCCAAAATCTATATATTTATATATATGGAAACAAAATATTGTAAAGAATGTTGTGATTATAAACCCATTAGTGAATTTCACAAATCTCAAAAATCACTATTGTGTAAATTCCATCACAATTTGTTTGGTAAAGAATCTAAAAAGAAATATAGACAAGACCCAAAAAATAAAGAGAAAGAAAACTTAAAATACCAAGAAAGAAAAATTAGATTGTGGGCTAACTTTTTATTAAATTACTCAAAATCAAGAGATTGTGAAAATACATTAACCGTTGATGACATTATAGAAATATATAAAAATCAAGAAGGTTTATGTTATTGGTTTAAAGTCCCTCTAATTCCATCCCTAACAAAAAAACATCCCCAACAACCTTCATTAGATAGAATTGATAGATTCAAAGGGTATACTAAAGAAAATATAGTATTATGTTGTTATTCCGCTAACATAGGTAGAAATGAGACAGATGTTGAAACTTGGATAAACTTTGTTGACGTTTTAATAAATAAAACAAATAAAACTGAAGAAAAAATTAAAACAGAAATTTCTACGTTAGAAAAAAAACTAAATGATATTGATGATAGAGACGAATATGTAATATATGATGAAAATTTAAATAAAACTGTTGTTAAAAATCTAAACGAATATTGTAGAGAAAAAAACATAAGTTTTAATACCTTAAAATCTTCAAGAAAAAAAATAAAAAGAACCCCACAAAAAGGAATGATAATTTTAAATAGAACTAAAGGTGAAGAACTTGAAAAACGAATTTATAAAGTAATATCTCCTGATGGTAATGAATATATTTTACCATCTTTGAGAAATTTTTGTATTGAAAACAATTTAAATGATAGTGGATTACACAGAGTTGGGAAAGGAGAGTTAAAACATTTTAAAGGTTGGAAATGCGAATACCAATTAATATTGTTAAATTAAAAAACCCCTCAAAAGAGGGGTTTAATTTTTTAGTTAACTTCAATAACTTCCAAGTCAAAGATTAATTTTTTTCCTGCCAAAGGATGATTAGCATCCAAGATAACAGTTTCTTCTTTAATCTCAACAACTTTAACGTTCATAGGACCATTAGGACTATTTCCCTGTAACATTTGACCAACCTCAATTTCAGGTGGAACATTTGATTTAGGGATTTCAATAATCATTTCTTCCATAACGTCGCCATAAGCATCGGTATGCTCAATCTCAATGGTTTTTGTCTGACCTTTTGTCATGTCAATAAGTCCGTTCTCAAACCCTTTAATTAATTGTCCTTGACCCAAGGTTACTTGTAGTGGAGTTCTACCTTCCATTAAAGATGTGTCAAAAATTGTTCCATCTTCTAATCTTCCTGTGTAATTAACACTTACGGTATCTCCGTTTTTAATTTTTTCCATAATTTTATTTTTATTAATTATAAGATAATTATTATTACTAATCAACTTATTTTTTTTAAAAAAAATTATTATCTTTGGAATATGAAAGAAACAAATAAACCAAATAACTTTTTATTTAAAATTTATTTGTATTTAAAAAACAAATTTGACCCTCAAAAACAAATAAGTGATGAGGAGAAATTCTGTTATGATATATGCAAAAAACTAATAAATAAACCTACGTCAAAATTAACTATCGCGCCCGTATCCAATAAAAGATACATTAAAAACGATGAGAGTAGTATGTTTATTGTTATTGCTAATGGTGGTATTATGTTAATAAACCACGTTTATAGTTATAATATTTATTGTGAGTATAATGAAAAGTACTCGGAATTAATAAAAATGTTTGATACTGAAGTTGAGAAAAAAATATTAGAATTAGAAGATGAGATAAAATCTAACATACAACACTCACTTAAAAAGATATTGGAGGGTTTATCTTGATAAATATTCTTTAATAACTTTTAAAATGTTATCTCTTACCGATTCTTTTTTTGGTTCATAGTGCGTCATTTTTGGTTTGTTTCCCGTTCCTGACTTACTGTGTGTCTTTTCAGCGGTTCTTTTTTGTTGACAAGCACTTTTCTTTTGAGAATCTGTCATTTTTGACGCAACACCCGCAGCCCTACATTTAGGATATCCCTTATCAGAAGCGTCTGGTCTACCACATGGAGGATGACCCCCACCTTCTTTTTTACGACATATATTAACCCAAGGACCTTTAGGTTGACTACTACCTTTTGGTTTCTTTTTTGTTCCAAACCAAACAGCCAAATCCTCTTTAACTATTTTATTAAACGGACCTACAGGTGCTCCGGGACCATTCCCACCATTAATATTATTACCATCCTCATCACTTAAAGATGGGTTATTTTTTATTTCTTTAGATATCTTTTTGGCTTTCTTTTCCATTTCTGAAGCTTTCTTTTTTGAAACATCTAATGAACCGTCATAACTATCATATTCTAAATCAGCATCCACATAGTTTGATACGGGTATTATAAAAGGTGCGGTATCTTTTTTCTTAAAAATTTTAACACCAGGACTCATAGGTAAAACATATGAACCTCTTGAACCCCCACTATCGGTTGCTTCCGAGATAATAGAATCTTCTTTATACCATTCGAGAAGTTCTTTATTTAAATTTTTTATGGACATTAAGAAATAATTTGATTATATTATAAATACTACAAAAAACCAAAAATATATGAGTGAAGAAATAAAAAATGAAGAAATGGGACAACCCTTAGGTATTTTATTTGATGTAATTAATTACTATAAAATAGAAGATTTGGATAAGTTCATTTCAGAATTAAATCATGACCAAGCATTATACTGTATTGTTCAAGCTAGTCAAGCGGCCTTTAAAAGAAATGCGTATACAATTACGGAATCTGAACTACTATCAAAAGCGTTAAGAAAGATGTCAACACCAAATGTGATTACGGAATAATTAATATTGTTTTACAAAATTATAAATAGAATCATATAATTTCTTTCTCATTATGATTTTTGATAATTTTTTACAATCTTCAGGAAATACATCAAACCCCTCATGAGATGGTTTTTTTAATAATTCTGATAATTCAACTTCAATATCATCAATATTTATTTGTTCTTTTGCCCATAAATCATATTTGTCTTTTTTGTATCTAAACATTCTAAATAACTTAAAAGCCAATTCCTCAGGTGTTAGCTTATCCTGTTCAGACAAATACTGTCTCTTAGTTGCATTTTCATGTAGATTTAAAATTCTACTTTTTTCTTCGTTATTTACTTCAAATATATTCTCTATCATAGTTCTGATTTATTATAAATATCTTAATAATAAAAAAAGGAGACAATAAATTGTCTCCTTTAGTGTATTTGTAAAAGATTGATTATCTCAATTCTCTTAAATCAAATGTTCTAACACCATCAACTGTGATTTTACCATAGAAACGGTTATTAACCATCTTCTTAGCGTATCTCGTCATAATACCCTTAATCGGAGTAAAGTTAAACGGATTGTACATAGTTGGTGTTAATTGTAATGGTACGTATGGTGCGTAGATGTAACCTGTATCTAACAATGATGTTCCTTTGTGCCCAATCAAAACAGTGTTTGGTGGGAAGTAAGGGTCACGATATACTTGGTAACGACCTGCTAAAGTACCTACTCTTTCGATACCCATGTTGTATTGGTCTTGTTCAGGAGCCGCGTTTGATACGTGGAAATACTCCAAATCATCAAAAATAGCACTGATTTCAGAAGAAACAACTATCCAGTTTGCACCACCTCTCAAAGTTGATTTGTGGATTTGCGCTGAAACTTGGTTGATTGCTGTAATCAAAGTTTGGTTCCAATCTTTCTGAGTATAAGAAGTTGTTTGAGAAATTCTTCTCCAACCGTTATAATCCCATCTGATAGTCCAAGCGGCACCTTTACGTAAATCACGTAAGATTTCACGGTCAATTTCAGCAGCAACTTGTTCTGACAATAAAGCAGTTAATTCTGCTTCAGCATCGATGTTGTGGAAAGCCGCAACGTCTTGAGCCAACTCAGGTGACCATTGTGCTCTTAATTTTCTTTCAGTTACAGAAACTGTTACTGATTCTAAATCAAAAGAAACTTCACCAATTTTATCTTCAAACTCAAGTTCTTCATAACGTCTAAATACCGCTGTGAAGTCACCATTTCCTAATGTAGTAATTGTAGTTCCTGTATATCCATCCAAACTAGTTGCTTCGCAAGTAGCACAGATAGGGCAAGAAAGGTCAACTTCTAAATAGATACAACCTGTTGGGCTACAAATGTCATTAAACATACCATTGTTACCTTCAGATGCCCATGGTGCTTGTGTTCTTGTAGACAAACCGTTAACGATACCTTGACCATATTGTTGAGTTACAACTCTGAACAATAATGAGTTAGGATTACCAGCAGCATTGAATAAAACATTACAAGGTGTTGTTTCAAAAGAACCACTTGTGTTAGCAAAAATTCTTAAGTCAGCCAAGAATGATTCTGAATCATATTCATTACCATCAGGTCCAAGTAATTTACCATTACCTGTATTTGCAAAACCACACATGCTAATGATAATTTTTCTAACGTTTAAACCATTGTACTGACCATTAGCTTCAACTAATTCACCGTTAGACCATGCTTGTACTGTTGTTGAAGTTGTAACCGCTGACCATCTACCTTTAGAATAGTCAAACAATCCTGGAGGGTCTAATTGACCTTCATTACCTTCATAGAATGAATCATAAAGATTTTTCTTGTAAGTTGGATTGTAAGTACCTGTTCCTGGCTCCATATAACCTGCATCAGGATTACCTGGATAGTTACCCGGTGCGCCTACAGGTGCGTAGTGGTCACCTGAACCACCTGCATATGTTGTAGAGTCATAAGTACCACCACTGTAACCTTGAATTTTAGGTACAAAAAAGAACAATTTACCAATTGGTAAGTTCATAGCTTGTACAGAAACGATATCGTTTGCCAAAAGTTTAGAGAATACTCTTCTTACAATTGGAAATACAACTGTTTCAAAAGAACCTGAAGAATCTGTTGCAGATGCTTCGTTGATTAAGAATGATGCTTGGTTTTCGTATAACTGTGCAACGTTCTCTTTAAGGTGACCTCTAAGACCCTCAAGGAATCCTAATTTGTCCCATTTGTTGATTGTGTCTTCTTTGATAACTTTAAGGTGCTTAAGACCAATGTTACCAACAAGACCGCTTTCTAATAATGCTCCCATTTTAATTTTTATTTAATTTTTTTTAGTTTATTTTATGATGTTCATTTTTGACATCAAATCTTTCATTCTCATAAATTGAGGATTTTCGTAAGTTTTTGACTCAATTAAATTAGCGGCTGAACCTGATGATGGAGTTTTTTCAATTTTATCTTGAATAGATTCTTTCATAAGTTTATTACCGCCTTGAGATGAAAGTTCATCTTTAACAATTTTGTAAAGAGATTTTGACTCTTTTAAGGATTCTACCGAATCAAATCTTCTTAAGATGTTGATTTTTTCTTGCTTAGTTGTAGAATGTTCAGTAAACAATCTTGTGGCATATGCCAAGTTTGAGTTAAATACGGCTACTTCGTTAAGTTTACTTCTGAAAACGTTAAGTGCTTTTCTGTACTCTTCATTTTTTTCTCTAAGTAATTTAACTTCTCTTTCAACGGACTCAACATTTAAATGTCTTGGTGCTGCTTTTGGTTTAGGTAAGCCGTTTCTACCAAATCTTCTTCCAGCACCTAAAGTTCTAGAAGCTTCTTTGGTTTCGGTTTTCTTAACCACTTTATTAGTACCGCCCATATTCTCTCCTTTTTTAAATTCAAATTTTGGTTTTCCCATTCCAACACCTTTGGTGCCTTGTTTCATGGTTTCTTTAAAACCACCTTTTGCTTTTTTGTATTGGAATTTGGCTTTACCAATTCCTTTAGCTTTAGGTTTAAATCCTTCTTCTATTGATTCGTCATCTTCTTCAGACCAAGATTCATCCATAGATTCATCTTCAGAATCCACATCATCTGTGTCATCCATTTCAATTTCGTACATAACTCCATCTTCAGAATCCACATCGTCTGTGTCATCCATTTCTACTTCAAACATAACTTCTTCGTCTTCTTCGTC
>Ga0209188_1000634_pt1 | contig 32746 bp, 30 predicted proteins | sample C_130625_EF_Meta_FD_187307 | JGI IMG/M metagenome (GOLD analysis project Ga0209188, IMG submission 187307) | Freshwater microbial communities from Lake Croche, Canada to study carbon cycling - C_130625_EF_MetaG (SPAdes) (version 2) | ecosystem: Environmental > Aquatic > Freshwater > Lake...
CTGAAGAAGGGGAAGTATTTACAGACGATATGATTGTAGAATTTCGTTATGATATCAATGAAAAGAAACAATGGCGATGGATTCCTCTACGAGTTCGTTATGATAAGACTGCAAAGCATAAATCAAAAGAGGGAAATGAATTTGGTAATGCTTATAATGTTGCTAATAGTAATTGGCATTCGATTCATTATCCGATTACAGAACAGATGATTACCACGGGAGAAGGGGTTACGACAACGGTGGACGAGGATGTATATTATAATCGTGTTGTTAGGACAGAACGTACGCGAGGTTTACGTGATTTTCATAATTTATATGTTAAAAAGAAATTGATTATGGGTGTTGCCAAGAGGGGTGATATTTTGATAGATTATGCTTGTGGGAAAGGTGGTGATTTTCCAAAATGGATAGATGGTCATTTATCGTTTGTATTAGGTATAGATATTGCAAAGGATAATTTGGAAAATAGAATAGATGGTGCGTGTGCTCGTTTTCTGAATTATAGACGTGATTACAAGCAAGTTCCGTATGCTTTGTTTGTGAATGGAAACAGTGGTGCAAATATACGTAATGGGTCCGCTCTTTTGAACGACAAGGCGACACATATAGTGAAGGCGGTTTTTGGGGAAGGTATAAAGGATGAATCGCGATTAGGAAAAGCTGTGATGCGTCAATATGGAGTTGCGGAAGAAGGATTTCATATTTCGTCGTGTCAATTTGCAATGCATTATTTCTTTGAAAACAAGACTACAATAACATCATTTCTGCGAAATATTGCTGAATGTACGCGTGTGGGTGGTTATTTTATTGGAACGTGTTATGATGGAAAGTCGGTGTTTCAACTTCTCAAGGACAAGGGAGTGGGTGATAGTGTTGAAATATGGGATGAGGGGGTAAAAATATGGGAAGTGCGTAAAGAATACGAAGCAGACACATTTCCTGATAGTATTTCTTCGTTGGGATACAAAATAGATGTATTTCAAGAATCCATCAATAAAATGTTTACGGAATATCTTGTGAATTTCGATTATTTAGAACGTCTTTTGGAGGATTATGGGTTCAAACGAATTTCGCGAAGCGAAGCCAAGGATATAGGGATGCCAGAAGGTTCAGGACTTTTCAGTGAGTTGTTTTTACATCTTCAAGAAGATTCCAAACGAAATAAACGGAGAGGTGGTGAATATGGTACGGCTTTGTCTATGACTCCTTTTGAGAAAAAGATATCCTTTCTGAATAGATATTTTATTTATAAAAAGATTCGTAATGTGAATGCATCCAAGGTATCGGTGGATGAAGAAGAGGAGGAAGATATGGAGACAAAGGAAGATATGGAAGACAAGGAAGACAAGGAAGACAAGGAAGACAAGGAAATAAATAAAGAATTAGAAAAAGAGGTAGAGACGGGTAAAGAAAAAGGTATAGAGACGGGTATAGAAGTGATAAGCAGTAAAAAGAGGCAGAATAAAATAAAGACTGCGACTCAAAAACCAGCAGTTGAAACGAAGCCGCTCAAAGAAAAAAAGACACCAAAAAATACGTCACGTGTTAGAAAATTATCCACCACATTGATTTTGCAAGATAGTTCTTCTGTTCCCGTTCCCGTTCCTGTTCCTGTTGGTGCAACAGAGAAAAAGAAGAAAATTAAGTTGGTGATAGAATAGATATATTAGAAAAAATTGATTTATTTTTTCATTAAAAAAACACAAAGTAATAAAATAATGGAAAAATCAATCACGCAATTTGTTTCGGTAATGTCAGATGAATTTGAAAATATTTCTGAAGATATCGAGATGGTATGTAAGTTTATGATGTGTGTTATGTTGGCACAATCTGGAAAAACATTTTGGGTGATTGATAGAATCAAAAAAACCTTGGAAGAAGAGGATAGAAATAAACACCAAGAAAGAGGTATTCATATGGTGTTTACGATGAACACATTGATGAACAATTGTCAATTTGCACATAGATTGTATGTAATCGAGGAAACATATGGGAAAGGTTCTGTTTGTGTTTTTGCTAGTAAATACGAAGGTGAATATACAAGTGTAAATTCACTTGAGAAATTATTAGGTAGATGTTCTAATAAAAAAACATGTCCTAGAGTTGTCATTATGTGTAGCAATCCAAAAAGATTTGATGATGGGTTTTCATTTATGGAAACTGTAAATGATAATCATAATCCTATTGATAGAATATATGCCTATTATGACGAAATTCACGAATATCTTACACCTTCTCTCAGAAATCAAATCGAACAACTAAATATATTTACGAAATGTATACATATTTTCGGTTTAACAGCGACACCCTATAACGTGTGGCAAGATACAGAATTCTGGAGCAAAATACATACAGTATTTATTGCGGATTATTCCGAAGCTGATTATGCTGGTTGTGGTGATATGATTTTCAATTGTATCGATGATTTCTCAGGGCAAATGAATTCAAAACAATGTATCGAATACGTTTCACATATTTTGGACAAATTTCCATCCATTCTTGCTGATGGTACGCGTACATTTATTCCTGCAAATAAGAATTGTTCATCACATAATGAAATGAGAGATTTGATATTTGAACGTAAACCAAATGCAATTGTTGTTGTTCTAAATGGAGGTGAAAAGACAATGTGTTATTATGATAATAATCATATAAAAACTATACCTTTGATTACGATGAAAGGAGGAGAAATAAGTGAAACTATATATAAAAAAACGCACGAATTACATTTGGAATCCAGACCTTGTGTCATTACAGGATTTATATGTGTGAGTATGGGTCAAACATTGATGCATAAATTACTGGGTAATTTTACAAGTGCTATATTTAGTCATATGGATTTATGTAACGATGATATATATCAATTGGTGGCACGCATTTTTGGACGAATAAAGAATTGGGATAATTATTGTATTACACAAGTATATTGTCCCAAGGTGATTATGGATAGGTGTCAAAAGATTGAAGAATGTTCTAGAAAAATTGTATCTCGGATCAATTATCATGAAGAAGTTACACGAAATGAATATACAACTCCTATTCGTGAACAAGGTAAAGAGGACATTGTTTGTAATTTTAGAGATAATCGTGGAAAAAAAACTAAAAAAATAAAACATGATATGGTTTGTCATACTGTTCCCATTATATGTCCGCTGACTGAAAATGAATATAATTTATTCGCGGAAAAGACTAAGGGCAGTAAGGGTAAATATGATAGACAAAGTATATTTAACTTTTTACATAACAAATTCGATTTCGATTGGTTAGAATCATATACTGTGGATGAAAATTGTTTATACCAAATATCTTGCAATACAACACATAATGCATACAAAAAATTTATTCAATATGGTGAAACTACGTCAAATGCATATACTAAATGCAAACCACCGGGTCTTAAATTTACAAAAGAAGAAGATAAGACCAAACAATGGTGGTTGATTTACATTGATGGTATCAATAAGGATAAACTCGTGATATACCGTTGGGATGGAAGTAAATTATCTACAAACTAAAATAAAACTTAAATAAAATATATCATATTCATATAATTCTAATTTATATCAAATGAGTTATTATATATTACCTAAAAAAAATGCAGAGTTTGAATTACAAATAACTTTTGCAGATGAAATAAGTCCTTGTTTATCTCATAGTTTGTGTTTTTTTTTGAATGAAACCAAGGAACAAATGAAAACGATAATTATAGAAGAAGCGACTATGCATTCACAACATATGTATGATTTACTCATAAAAATGAGAAATCCTTTCACCTTTGTCTTTCATAAAGTGCCTCATTCCCATTTTTCAGTAAGCAAATTGAAACCATATTCAAATACATTTTATATTTTTATGGAATTGATACAAATGTTTTCGTTGTTGGATTTTTTTGATAATACAGATATACAAACAGCACATTATGGAGATAATGGGCTAGCGATAATGGAATGTTTAGATATGCTACGTGAGGACAAGAAAGATATTCATATTTTTTGTTCTATGGAAACAAAGCAAGAATGGTTTTACGAAGAAAAAAAGAAGGATATTTTGACATATGAATTATTAGAACCAGAATATAATGATCCTGCGTCGTATATTTTAGGATTATTGTATATTTCTTGTCATATTATACGATTCCAAGCAGAAAATGGTATTGCTATTATCAAGGTGAAGGATATTGTATTAAAACCGGTAATAGATATATTATATATATTGACGACAATGTATGAAAAGGTTTATATTTTAAAACCCAATAATACGGATATGTGTGAAAGTGAGAGATTTATTATTTGCAAACATTTTATAGAACGCGATTCAATTTATAAAACATATCTATTCGAATTCAATAAAGTATTACATAAAGAGGATGTATTGAACAAAGATGTCATCGTTACAACGTTGTTAAAAAAAGAATTACCGTGTCTTTTCCTGAATAAAATAGAAGAATCCAATATTATTATTGGAAACCAACAATTGGAATATATGCAGCAAATGATTTCGCTTTTTAAAAGCAAAAACAGAGAAGAAAAATGTGAAATGTGGAAAAAGAACAATATACAAAAATGTATAAAATGGTGTGAAAAATATAAAATCCCTTATAATAAATTCACAGATCGTGTAAATATATTTTTACAGATATATCAAAACGAAACAAAAAAGGAATATGACTTATTATTGTAATGAAAAAAGGATATTGATTAGATTACAAAATATTAAATACGTTGTAACAAAAGAGATTCCAGATATTGCAACCTAGCTTCCATTGTTTCCATTTGTTTACCTTGTTCCTCGATGACCTTGTCTTGTTCCTCGCTCTTCTTCAAATGCTCCTCTTCCATCACTTTTATAATATCAACCACTTGATGAATGTTTAATTTTGTTTCACATATGGGTTTTCTGTTTTTCAACAAAATCCAATATTCTTTTTCCGTAATTTGCCAACGAAAAGACTCATTCTCGGTTTCGAGAATAGAGGCAATGTTCCGGGCTGTTTCATTATCGTACAAATAATGAAAGTGTACAAACGCAGCATTGTTGGTGGATAAGCAGGGACTAACTTCAATAAAATCCACACGTTTGACAAAACCAATTCCTGCTTCGTTAAACATTACAATGATTTGTTGTTCATTGTAATATTTTGCAGAGATACGAGGAATATATATACTATAGTCTGATTGCATTGTTTGATACTCTTCTTCTTTCACCAAAAAATTATTTCAATTTTATTTATACTAGTCAAACTAACTTAAAGAACCGTTAAAATCAATTCATACAATTCTTTTTTATTTGGTTTTTGTTTTATTATTCCACCAGGCATCAGTTTCTTTGCCATTTCTATCAATTCATCCACTTTATAAGCACTCGGTGATTTGATGGGTTTATCAATAGATGCCCACCGAAAATAGTGTTCTTTATATTCATTCCATTTTTCTTCGGTTGTATTCATTTCATAAGAATATGTGTTATGCATCGATGTTTTGTTTTTTTGTAAACCAGTGGTACCATTGATGCAATGAACAATATGATATGGTTCACCTTCTACACAATCCAAGACGAAACATTTACGCTTGTGTATATAAAGAATATTGATGTTTTCTACGATACAGAGTGCCAAAAAAGTTTTCATCGAAATACGTTCTTTATTACCTAATTCGTCCTCGATATCTTCTTGAATGTTTTTTACTTTTTTTTCCTTTAATAATTGTTTCTTCTCTCGCAAGGTTGTTATCCATTTGTATTTTTCCTCCTTTTCATTCGCAAAAGAAGTAGTGTCTGGATATTCGTATTTATCAAATCCATATTTTATAATATAGAAACACCAGAACAATCCATCTCGTTGCTTTGGTGTATAAAAAAGTTTTGTCTCTTTTTCTAATTTTGTCTCTTTTTCTAATTTTGTCTCTTTTTCTAATTTTGTCTCTTTTCCTGATTTCACATCTTTTCCTGATTTCACCTCTTTTTCTAATTTTACCTCTTTTTCTGATTTTACCTCTTTTTCTGATTTCACCTCTTTTTCTGATAAGGGTATTATTTTCTTTTGCATTGGTTTTAGAAAATCAATACTCGGAGTACAACTAGTTTTGCGGAATACTAACTCCTTTGTCATCATAAATGGTTTTAATTCTTCTATGAAATGCATTATCTAATGATTTTCATAGAATGTCTTTATATTCTTTTCATAAAAAATTATTTTTCAAAACTACTTACTTCATATGCAAGAGATGGTTTTGTCTTTGCTTTTGAAAAAAAAGCATTTTTGAATGTTTCCTTTTTCTCTTCCAATTCATTCAAATCCAACTCTTGGTTGTTTACATATTCAATATATGTTTTCAATTCTTCGATAACAAATGTTTCCAATTCAGATAAATTAATATGAACCCCATATTTGTTTTCGTTTAATGTAACTCCTTTGTTTTGCAAGATTCGTAATACTTCCACTTGATTGAATTTGTTCATCGCTTCCACCTTTTCACGTATGTCTTCCAAATCATGTATTTCTATACTATTGTCTTGCTCTTGAATATATGCTTCCATTTGTCTATTTTATTTTTTATATTTAAGCCCTTATTTACGAAGAAATGTTATTTGTTTGTTATTAATTCTGCTATAATAGACACAAAGGTGTCGTTCAATTCAAAACGCTGTCCCATTACACGCGCTGTAAATGTATCACCTTCTTTGATGGAAGCAAACAAAGGTGAATTATAATGATGATCGCGCATAACGAAAACCACAATCGGTGATGGTGTTTCATCACGACTCTCGCCACGTATACCCGCTTTGGTAATATTTTTCGCTATACATTGTATCAAGGTTCCTTCAACAGGAAAACAAACATAACATTCAAAAACAACATCAAACAATATACTCGTTGCTTTCACTAGACCACTTGAAAATGTAATTATTTTGGTGGAACCTGGACGAATAAATCCCTCTACAATACATTTTCCTTCAATCTGATTGGCTATTATTTTTTCAATGGTTTGTTGTACGTTTTTTCCAATGTTTACTATTGGAACCGTAATTCGTCGGGTTATCAACGATCTAGAATATATACTATTTGCTTTTATTTCTCTCGGTGCAAAAGTTTTTTCAACTGTTGCCATTGTTCCTTTATATTATTGTCTTGTTTTTATTTACTTTATTTATATCAATTTTTTGTGATTAATTAGAAGAACTATTAGCAGGAGAAGTATATTTAGTAAAACCGGATAAATAGAATGGCACACCAAATTATAGAAAATGACACTAAATTATGGACTTTACATATGTTTCGACACTAAATCTTAAAACACCTCCTCTTTTACCGGTAAACCGCCTTGGGTCTTCTACTCGTTACAATAGACGGCAATAGTACCTCCCAGGCTAGTAAGCATCTAGTTTTTATCTCTACCTCACTACCTCTTGCGTAAAACCCTTTAAACTTTAAAACAGTCTAGAAATAAAGGAAATATCATCAAATTTATCCATTTTTTAGTGCAAATTTCTATAATTTAGTGTGACTTTATATTGGTGCCTTAGTAAAACTATTCGTTCCCAAGCCAGACCCAGGGTCGGTACCATATGTTTGAGAATGTAATGTATAAAATATTTGTGCATTGGCACTTCCTCCTTTTGCATCTCTTATTGTATTTATTAGTATACGAATGTATCTGCTTGTACTATCAAAATGATACGATATATTTATAGAATCATTATTTAAAATCTGTGTAAAGTGATTTGCACTACCATTTACACCATATCCATAAACAATATTATTTTGTGTCTTACCTTCATCTCCATCAAGGCAAGAACCAAAACCATAAAACATACCTGTAGTAGTCCCTATATCTATATCTATATATCCCTTATCATTATTGGGATTTTTATTGGGACCGCTAGTAGTACTATTATTTTCAAACTTATTTGATACTATATGAAAACTCATATAATTAAAAAATATTTTTATTTCTCTCTTTATACTAAATAAATGAAGACATTAAGAAAGAATCACATAAAAAAGAACAAAACACGGAAAACAAATATCACCTCTAGAAAATGGTCAGATGTATTGCACCAATGGTCCCAAGGAGACGGTCCTGTATATCCATCCGATATGAAAAAGCGATTCTTTTTTGAAACATCCGTTCTCTCTCGTGATAAAAACAGTATATACCAAGAAGTCTTTATAAAAACCAAGGATCTTGATTCTCTCATTTGTGATCCATCTTCTTTTCAAGAACATATAAACAAGGCACAACAACAACAAAACGGGAAAAAGGTCGCCGTCGCCTTTCCCAATTTATCTGGTGATTCTCTCTTACTTGTTCCTCTACCTAAAGAAGGATCAAAGGGTCCTTGTAAATATACTACGATCAAAGATTTCATTGACAATGCTCCACCTGAACAACAAAAGGGTTTCTGGAAATTTTCAGCGAGAGAAATAAAAAAACGTCTCAAAAAAAGAGAAAAAATATATATAAGTACTCATGGCACTGGTATACCTTATTTTCATCTTCGGTTGGATGATATACCTAAATATTACCAAACAAAACGATTCAAATAAAACAGCTTATTTCTTTTTACCTATATACTGCCAAAATTTTTCCAGTGTCTTGGCTTGTTCATAGGTAAGAAAACAAATACGTTTATCTTTGTTGTAATGACGAAATGAAAATTCAATAAGTGAACACAATTCCGCTTGTACCATTCCCTTTGTTGTTACAAATCCTTCCTTTTTATTCGATTCCGTCACTGTTTCTTCTATAAACCATTTTTTTGTATCTGTCCTTTGATAAATAGTATTCAAAATATTCACCTTTTTCCGTTTACTCGCTTCATCACAACGAGCCCCTGTATTTTTAACATCAATTGTACCAACATCGTCAACCATTTGTTTTATTTTAAATACCAAAAAAGTATTTTTGTTATCATAATGAATACAACCGATCCATTGATCGAATTGTTTGGTTTGCATAATTGTATCCCAATTTTCAATTACTTTCTTTGCAATATCTAACTTGTCTTCAGGTTCTGCTTCGACCCATTCTTTTCCCTTTAAAATCAACATATTCTCTCCTTTGTTACTAAACAGAACGATTCCCTTGAACCGCTTTGTTTGAATCATTTGACTTTCTAAATATTGTTTGATGGATTCTTCAATGGAACCGATTTCAATTCTCTCTATTGCATACAAGTAATTCAATACATCCCATTTTTCTTTGTATTGCATTACATCCACCATATGTTCTATTAAATAAGTATGCAAATCTTCTTCTGATACAGAAATCATCTTGTATACCTTGTTCATTTTACGCATTGTAACACCACAATGTTTATACCAATCAAAATCACCGCGTGGAACATTGTCGTTGCTATGAAAAAAGGTGGTGGCTGTTTCCAAATTTTGTTTGCATTTTTCTATGAATGAAACACCTTTTTCACTTGTACCCATTTCACTTGCGCCTTTTTCATTCAAATTTGTATCACCATCATCCTCTTCATTCTTGAAAGAGAGAATAGACGGATCCATTGTAAATTCCACCATAGTGTGTTTATAATCCACTGGTGCTGAACGTTCAAACGTTGTTAAAGAAGGTTGATTAAGTTCATTTGGTTGAAACAAATAATACTCACCTATGTTTACCAAATGTCCATTGCGGTTGTATTTATCCACGATAATTTCGGTACTATCTTCAATCATTTGTGTTAAAGTGGCATAAATTTCAGCTAATGGATATGGTTTCGGAACATTGATACGTTGAATCAAATTTTTTTTTGTATAAAAAAAACGCTCTTTGAAGAGCATACGAATTTTCTTTGCAATCTTTTCTGAATGAATTAATAAAAAAGATTCTCCATAGGAATCTTCGCGTATATCTCTTTCTCCTGTATCTTCATCTGGATAACATTTAAAGTCACATGTTTCCATATAATCACACGCTGATGTAAATGGTTTGTCGCCTACTTTGAAATCTTGTATATTCTGTCCATTTGACAGAATTTGCAAAACACCTTGTTCATTTATTTCAGCCATTTTCTCTTCGGTGAAATTTGTTTGGTCGTGGTTCAAAATACAATCTACAGCTGTTTCTTTCAAAAGACGACTTATTTTTCCCATTTGAATCGCTTTGTATTCTGCCACGCGATATACATATAAATCCGCAGCTTCTTCTTTTTCTTTTTCCTTTTCCAATAAAGTAGCATATAAATAAATCTGTACATTTCGTTTTTCAAAAGGCAGATCTTTATGACTGTAATTGCGAACCGCTCTACCGATGATTTGTTCAATACGGTTCATATTATACCAAGGCTCTAATATGTGAACTTGTCTTAAAAATTTAAAATCCAAACCTTCTGAACCTGCTTTGGATATCAATACTACCTTGATTCGATAACCATCTTTATTATTACTATTTGTAACAGCCTTTAACTCCATTTCTTTGTCGGGTGAAAGGCGTGTATCACCTGTTATCAAAATATATTTGGCAGGAATGAAATCAGTTTTTGTTTTACTTGCACTTGAACTCGTTGTTGTTGGTTTCGGACGCATCGTTCTTACATCAACTTGTGTTGTAGGTGGTGTTTTAAAAAGAGAAGCAGTATTACCATATCTTGTTAATCCCATTTCTTCGAGTGCCAGTACCATTGGTATCAAACCACCGTCAATGTATTGAGAATATATTAGAATCACTCCTTCCGAAACACGATCTTCTTTTGCATTATAAATTTGTTCGCAAATGGTTTTAATTTTAGCACTGTATTTTCCTATTTCTTTTGATGAAAAAATGCGACCATAATTTTGTAATGTCTGAGGTCTGTATTCAAAAAAACCCTTTTTAGGTGGACTTTTACTATCAATGTATTTCATCGTTCTTGAAAGACCCTTTGTCCCTGTCAAATCTGTATCTGCTATCGTTTCGTTAGGTTGGTTAGGTTGGTTAGGTTGGTTAGGTTGGTTAGGTTGGTTAGGTTGGTTAGGTTGGTTAGGTTGGTTAGGTTGGTTAGGTTGGTTAGGTTCTCCGTCTTCTTCTTCTTCTTCTTCTTCTTCTTCTTCTTCTCCGTCGTCTTCTTCATCTTCTTCTCCGTCGTCTTCTTCTTCTCCGTCTTCTTCTTCTTCTTCTCCTTCTTCTTCTCCGTCGTCTTCTTCTCCGTCTTCTTCTTCTTTTTCTGTTTCACTTTGCACAGCACCTCCTTTATAAAAACGCTCCGAAAAGGAAGGATACGACATAATCAATGCTTCAATGGGTTGCTGCAAAAGTGTATATCCAAAAGAATCCATATTTTCAAAACTGGGCATCATACGTGCTGCCACTTGCTGTACATGCATTTCTTCACTTTCATCCACAGCATTGATATGATGATTTCGTAAATTATCAATAATAGTATTATAAACGCGATTTTGATAGGGGCCAATTCGAGTTAAATAAATATCCAATAATTTCAATTGGTCATCTTGTGCAATTGGTTTTCCATTCATTTGTAAAACCGGATAGGGGACATTTCCTTTTTGGAAAGTATATTGTGGAGAAAAGAGAGAAGGATATACTCGAAAAGGAAATGTATAAGGGTTTTCACCACGTACAAAAGAAACATATCCTGTCACTTTACGAATGAATAATTCCTTTCCTCCTTCTTTAAAATTTCCCTTTGCATCAAAAATATCCTTTACTTGAACAATACCACGACGATCATTCAAATTCATCAAATTAATTAACCATATAATTTCCCGATAATTGTTATACATAGGAGTTGCAGAGAGAAGAAGAAGACGTATATTGTTTGCGGATTTTACCAAATCTGTCAATTGTTCTGCTACATTTTTATTTTCATTCTCATCCGAAAGACGTATATTATGTATTTCGTCAATGACAATCAAACGATTATCAAATTCTCGCTGCAATTGATGTATTCTCTGTTTTTGTAATGTTTTACCCGTTTTCTTATACTCTTCAATATGTTTTCTTTCTTCTTTTTTTTTAATTAAAAAATCTTCTCTCTCTTCTCTTGTATGCATAATCCCAGTTCGGGTAGTCTTGGGTCTAACACTTTTTGTTTTTTCTATATAATTTGCAAATTCGATATATCCCAAAAACAGATAATAGGTATTGATCATATTTCTTACTTGCATCATTATTTTCTCTTTTGTAATACCACGCGTTTTCATAGGATTGACTTCCTTTAAAATATTTGTAGCATAAGTGTCTCGTATTGTCCATATTCCGTCTACTTCTTTTAATTTTCTCTCATCAAACAATTGAGTTTTAAAATTCTCCTGTACATTGGGTGATGCAACTACAATGATTCTTTTTTGAATACCCATTTGTTTCATATAATCACGCATTTCTTCACAAACACCAATCGAACTGGATGTTTTTCCAGAACCAAGACCATGATACAACAATAGACTGTTGTATGGTGTTTGAAAAGATAGAAAATTTCTAACAAACAATTGGTGTGGTGCCAATTCAAAATCCATTTTGCTCATCTCTTCAGCATGATCTTTAACATTGGCAATGGTTCCATCGTATTTTGTATCATTGAATTCTTTCTTTTCTGCTATTTTCATATTGAAATGTGGATCATTGAGAGAAGGATATAAAAAATCATTTTCATTTGGATTTTTTTCACATTCATTTCTTTCCAATAATTCCTTTTTTAACAGAAACTGATTACATTCTGGTGAATACATTTTTTCTTCCGAATTACATTCTGAATTTATGGATAATACTCCTTCTCCTTCTTCTCCCTCTTCTTCCTCTTCTCCTTCTCCGTCTTCTCCTTCTCCTTCTTCTCCTTTTTCTTCTCCTTCTTCTCCTTCTCCGTCTCCTTCTTCTCCTTCTTCTCCTTCTTCTCCTTCTTCTCCCTCTTCTTCTTTTTCTGGTTCAGAATCGGAATCAGCAACTAAAATTAATTTTTTAGAAATGGAACGTTTGATATTGGATTGCATTGCTATACTATATTAGAAATATAATCTATACTCATGTAACATTTTATTGATTTTGATAATAATGTTTTTTTTTTCTAAATTATAAGGTCGTATGCATTCTAAACACTGTTCATATGTTTTCCATTCCAATTTACTTACTTCTGACCTTTGAAATTGAAACATATCATATTCTTCTTCTCTTTTTTTCATATACGCCACATAATATTTATGCTTGTATGATTTTTGATTTGAACCAATATATATTTCCTCAAAGGGTAAAACGTTATCAATCACAATGATGTCATCCGAAGACAATCCTGTCTCTTCTTGAAATTCTCGTATAGCGCATTCTAAATCTTTTTCTTGGTAATTTCGTCTTCCCTTTGGAAATTCCCATTCTGTTTCTTCCCAATTTGTTTTTGATTCATCTATAATATCCGATAATTTTATCAATTTATCATCGAAAACTATACCATTTCGAATTATTTCAAATTTTTTAGCCGATGCCAGTTCTTCGCTTTTGTATTGATGTGTATTATTGTCCCCCCATAGACATCTCCACAAGGAATCAAATGATTCGGTTAAAATGTTTTTTTTCTCAGTCAACGACATTTCTTCCACACATTTTTCAATTTGAACCAATGAATAAGGTGAATATTTTCCTCTTATAAAATCAATATATCCGAAACTATCTTTTCTTCGTATCATTAAATATTGAATACCTTGTTCACTTTTTCGAAACAAAATAATTCCGTAGCTTGTAATGGGTAATTTACATTGATGAAATAAATGTCCATTCTTTCCACAATTATTGCATATATTGTTGTTTTTATTTGATATACTTGTCATTTTATATAAAATACAATTCTATAAAAAGGAACAGAATACTTTTAAATTGTTTTTTAAAAATATTCAGAAGATACAAATGATATTGGATCAGAAAATATGGGGGCCTCATTATTGGTTTTTTTTACATACTATTGCAATGAGTTATCCATTGTATCCAAATACCATTACCAAAAAAAAATATTATGATTTTATTCAGAATATTCCTTTGTTTTTACCTATTGAATCCTTTTCCAAGGATTTTAGTGCTTTGTTGGATGAATATCCAGTGATTCCTTATTTGGATTCTCGTGATGCTTTGATACGTTGGATGCATTTCATTCATAATAAAATAAATATACGTTTAGAAAAACCAACTCTCTCGTTACACGAATTTTACAAATCATATTACGATTCTTATAAACCGAGAGAAACGAAACACGCGGAATTTTATAATATCATTCAAAAAATTATTTATATTATTGTTATAGGATGCATTGTTTTCGCTTGCTATCATCTTTATTCTTTGTAAATTTGTATTAGCTATTTTTTGTTTCTTGTTCTATTTCGTTTTCTTGTTTTTCGACCACCTTTTATAAAATCTATTACTTTATCACAAATATCTTTTTCGTATTTTTTCGTCATTTTTAATTTTGGATTTTTTTTAATTTCATCAAATAAATAAGTTATCCGTCTCTCTAATTTAAGACTATCTTTGAATATACCATTGGAGTAACGATTGAACAAGCATATTAAAATACTTTTTAAACCGTTCAAATATGGTATAACCGCTTTGCTCATTTCAGTTTCCACTTTTTTTGCTTTGTTTTGTTTGCGGAATTTTAAAACCATTGTATCTTGTATTGTTTTTATTTTTTCTTCATTTGAATAAAAACACGTTTGTCGTAAATAATTTGCAATGATTTCTTCGAATTTCTGCTTTATTTGCTCTTCCAAATGATTCATTTCTTCTGATGTTAATTTATTTTTCTTTTTATCATCATCACTTTTGTACCCACTTGGAACATCAATGGTTGGTGTTGGATAATTTGAATCACTTAATCTAGAACCCATCATTGTGGATCCAGGGACGGTCGGTGTGATAGGTACAGGTACAACAGTCCTTGAATAAAATCCGTGCGATTTTACAGATGATTCCTTATTCTCTGGAAGAGATATATAATTTTGTGTCATATTCACTTCTGCTCCCCCTACCAGTCCCCCTCCTCCTCTCCCTTTTGTAAATCTTTTTTGTGTCTTTTTAAATTTATTTTTCATTGTATATACATTATGAATAAAATAAAATATATTGATGATATATATAGTTAATTTAATATAAATGACAAAAACAAAAAAAGGTGGCAAAGTAATAGATTCAGGTGGTTTTGGATGTATATTCAAACCAGCATTGCAATGTAAAAATAAAACATTGAAACGCAAAGGTAGTGAATTTATCAGTAAATTAATGAAAAGGAAATATGCCAAAAAAGAGTATAAAGAGATTGTTAAATATCAAAGTATTTTGAAAAAAATTCCGAATTTCATTGATTATTTTCTATTGCAAGATATTACTCTTTGTCAACCTGCATCATTAACAAAGGAAGATTTAAAGGATTTTGATAAATGTAAACCTTTAAAGAAAATAGATATAAATGAAGGAAACATTCAATCATCCTTGTCCAAGTTACTCGCCTTGAATATTCCTTATGGTGGAATTGATATGGATACTTTTATTGAAAAAAAAGCCGCTTTGGAACCAAATGCATTGATTTCTCTAAACAATAGTTTGTTTTCTCTCTTGCAAAAGGGAATACTACCTATGAATAGATACAATGTTTTTCATAGTGATTTGAAAGCATCGAATATATTAGTTCTTTCTTCTTCAAATAAGATTACAACACGCATTATTGATTGGGGTCTTTCTACTTTTTACAAACCAAATGATTTTATACCTGATATTTGGGAAGATAGACCATTCCAATACAATGTCCCCTTTTCAAATGTCTTGTTAAATCCTTTGTTTGAAAAAATGTATAGTGCCTTTTTGAAAAAAACAACGGATCTGAATGTTTCTACTCTACGAACATTTGTTATTGACTATACAATGAAATGGGTAGAAGAAAGAGGACAAGGACATCTAAAAATGATTCATTCATTATTTAAAGAATTGTTTCAAACAGAAATAAAAGAACGTGAAAAAGAAAAACCAGATTCTAAAAAAGAAGAAGCACAATATGATTATCTCGTGTTTTTTATTATAGAATATATTACTGATATTTTACTTACATTTACAGACAAAGAAGAGAGAAAATGGAATATACAAGATTATATCAATAATGTATTCAAAAAAAACATTGATATATGGGGATTTGTAATGAGTTATTTACCCTTTCTTGAATTCATTCTCGATAACCATGATATACATTCAATGAAACAAGAAAAAATTATACATGTGATTAAAGATATGATTCAATTGCTATTGAAACATAGTGATACTCCTATCGCCATCGATGTATTGGAAAAAAAAATATTATTGCTTTCTGATTTATTATTGAATATCAATGATTCTTCTTCTTCTTCTTCTTCCTCTTCTTCCTCTTCTTCATCTTCCTCTTCTTCTTCTTCTTCTTCCTCTTCTTCCAAATCATTCTCTTTGCCTTTATCATCAGAGAGAAAAGAAATAGATAAAAAAGAAGGAGGAGGTAGTAAAACAAAAAGTAAGAGCCAAGATTCAAAAATGAAATCGGACAAGAAAAAAAGGTTTTTAAAAACAATTCTCACTTCATGGAAACGAATCAAGGAAGAAAACAAACGAAATCAATGGATGTAAAAAAAAATATTGACTATATAGTATGAGAATGGAATTGATTATTATTGCCATTACTGGATTTTTCATATATAATGCATATCATAATGGCAAATATACAAAAATGATATTCGCTTATAAAAAATATTTTCAAATGGGGTTCTTTGGTCTACTTGGTCTGTCTCTATGGCTTCTTATCAAGAGAGATCCAAGTCAATGTAGAAATATTCTTCAAAATGCAAATAATATGATAAAATATATGCCGATTGATAAACAATCAATGGAAATGTTTTCACCTATTATTGATTTTACAGATTCTGGATTTATGAACAACCTTAATTTATCACAAGGAGAGAAACGTATATTGCAATCGGGATCCGGTAGCACGAATGATAAAAATACAAAGGGTACAAAACGATCTGTAAGTGAAACCAAAAAGAAATATGTAGCTTCGTCTCAAAATTGGAAATGTGGTTCTTGTCATCAACAATTAAACGCCTGGTTTGAAGTGGATCACAAAATGCGATTAGAAAACGGTGGTGGTAATAATGTAGAAAATTTGATTGCACTTTGCAGAGAATGTCACGGAAGAAAAACAGCTATGGAAAGATTATAAATTCCGTTTGGTCTATTGAAGTCTATATCATAAATATTATAATGTTATAATATATATATTTTATGGGTACTGGTACTTCCAAAGAAAATACCAATGAATCAGAATTAACCAAAACAGAATATGTGGATTCTACACGTAGTCTACAAGAATATTTCAATGAAGAAAAACCTATCAATACATATATTACTGAACCCGGAAAAACATTCATTTCAAAACCAATCTCAAAAATTTCTGGAAATGCACTTAATTATATATCCAAGTTTTTCTCAGAAGAAGTAAACCAATTGTTTACAAGTGAAAGTTTAATTGCTCTTTTGAAATTATTATTTTGGTCAACCCCAAGTTGGATAGTATTATTTATATTTTTTATATTTATTTTAATACTAGAAGTAGGTCGTAATTATAATCCAAACAATAATTTTTTCACCATCTTAATTTTTATTATGTATTTGATTCCTACCATTGTAACCGTTTTTATATCTTTAAACCCTTTTATTGATTCACAAGAAGTAAATAAATATGTTAAATATCTTGCCTATTTTTTCTTTACTTCATTATTATTCATCTTTCCTTCTTTGTTTATTTATTCAATCTTTTTTACAATCATTTTTCCAGATTGTTTGTTTTTAATTCCTATTCTTATGATAATTACATTTTGCACATATTATATAAACGAACCCGGTTCCAAACAATTGGGGATTGCCGTCTTGGTTTTTATTGCTATGTGGTATTTTTATTACAAAAACCCTGGTGATGTCGTAAATAAATATGGATTTTTTGTTTTATTCGTTTCGTTATGTATATCCGCTTTTTTATTTTATATTAATTTACGTGTTCGTGATCCAATCACTAATTTATTTTATGACAGTGTTAAATATATTATTTTAATGTTTTGTTTTATTTTCATTTTTTGTCTTATTTACAAAATGAATCCAGGTAATTTTCTGAATAAAAATATATGGGTTACTATCCCACTTATGTTTATCATTATCTTATTTTTCGTTTATCTGTTTTGGTATATATTCATGTATATTTATGCGGATAAATTTACTTCTTACAATATTGATTATTGGAAAAAACAAATCAACAAGGTTCTCATTGTTTCAGCAGGTGGATTTTTTTGGTTGTTTTTACTTTTCCTTATTATTGGAACCTATTTCTCTTCTACAATGAATATTACTCAATTCTTTATTTATGTTGCTTTGATTCTTTTTGTAATCGCTTGTGTCGGACTTTATGTATTACGTTATAGTAAATTATTAAATTTGAGTGACACGAATCAAAGTGTTAGTTCAATGTTTAGTTATTTCATTGTCTTTATCTTTGGTATCTTTTTCGTCGGTTTGATGTCAACATTGCTATATCGTTCTACACAAAATTTGAATACTCCATTGAGTATCATTAAACTCATTTTAACTATTTTCGTAGTCATTGCCATTATGGGTATTGTTTTTAAATTATTTGAAAGAACCGATCTCTATTTGGAAAGTCCTCTATTGCAATTTTTTATAAATACATATTTCTATTTACCTTGTTTATTGATCGGTATTATCGATTTGTCTATATTATATTCTGGTGGAAACCCAAGTCGTGATTCTATCGTTGTTTTGATTCTCATTGTAATCACTTATTCTATCTATTTTGGATACCCTAGAATTAAAAAATGGCGGGAAAACAAAAAAGGCCTTACTTTGGTAACTGATGCAGTCAATTTGAGTAAACAAGTAACTTTGGCAACATACAATGATTTGTCTCAGTTTATTTCCAACAAAGAATCTTTTGTTTCAAGTATTGATACATTATCGACGACACGTGATTCTCAGTCAAATTCCGACCCATATAATTATAGATATGGTATTTCCTTTTCTGCCTTTTTCGATGTAAATGATCCAAATGATACATATATTTCTATATTAAATTTCGGTGGAAAACCAAATATCTTGTATAATCCCGCAAAGAATAATTTTTTAGTAGGAATGGACCAAGAAGATGCGATAGCTATTACAGAATCAAAAGATGTTTCATATAATCTTGATAATATGGATATTGTGTATGAAAGTACAGATATTCCTCTTCAAAAATGGAATGATTATGTAATTAATTATGATTCAGGTGTAATGGATATATTTGTCAACGGGGAATTGGTAAAATCAAAAAAGGTAGTTGTGCCTTTTATGAAATATGATTCTATTACAATTGGACAGGATAAAGGAATGCAAGGTGGAATTAGAGATGTTATGTATGATAAGGAGCCAATATTGATGAATCTATAAAATGAATATGAAAGGACGACTTTAGAATAATTGTCCCCTAATGTTATTGTAGTTGTGAAAAAAATATCTATTATAATATTATAATAAATTATGAACGTATCAAGTATTTTGTTTATTATTGTTATTCTTATTTTGTTATACTATCTTCTTAAATATACATTTGGATCAAAACAAACACAAACCACTGTTTTAGCAGGAACCACTTTGACTACTATTAATGCAACTGATTTAGAAGGAAACACTTCAGGAACATCTACAAGTAATTTTTCATACTCTATTTGGTTTTATGTAGATGATTGGAATTATCGTTATGGTGAATCAAAGGTATTATTCGAACGCACAACTAGTTCTACACCATTAATAACAAATGGTGATTTGGCGACACAGGTAAATGATTTACAGCCTTGCCCAGTGGTTGCTTTAGGTGATATAAGTAATGATTTAAATATATTGTTAGCAGTGTATCCTTCGGACACTAGTAGTGTTAGTGGTAGTGATCCAACTTCCAATTATGTTGTACAAGCGTGCACAGTGACAAATGTCCCCATTCAAAAATGGGTAAATTTGTTGATTAGTGTATATGGACGTACATTGGATGTATATTTGGATGGTAAATTAGTGAAAACGTTTGTATTGCAGGGGACAGCATATATCAATAGTTCTTCCAATGTATATATTACGCCCAATGGTGGTTTCAATGGTTGGACATCACGGTTCCAATATATGACAAATTCTACAGACCCTCAAACGGCGTGGAATATTTACAAAAACGGATACGGCAACACAGGAATTGGAAGTTACCAAGTAAAATTATCTTTAGTAAAAGATGGTTCTGAAACTAGAAGTCTCACTATTTAACGATAGTTTTCAATTCAGAACAAATGCTTTTTCTTTTATAATATATATATGAATAACATTTATTATAATAATTCAGGGAATGGTTTTTTTAATTCATTAAGAAATGGTTTGACAGAAAATAATTTGGTATCAAAAATAGCATTTGTTTTGGTGATTTTGTTTGTTTTTATTATTGTTTTGCAAATATCCATATATATATTAGGTTATATATTTACACATAAAAATGCTTCACCTCATTTGCTTGATGGAATGATTGATGCAAAACAAATGATTACTATCTCACAAACACCTACTGCCAAAAATAGCAAAACAATTTATCGTTCTGTGAATGCCGATAGTGGTTTAGAATTTACATGGTCTGTTTGGCTGTTTATCAATGACTTGGGTGTTGCCACGGGTAAATACCAACATATTTTCAACAAAGGTAATGATACTCCCGACCCCAACGGAACAGGTTTGAATTATCCCAACAATGCACCAGGAATGTATATTTCACCCGATACCAATGAATTGACTATTATTTTCAATACATATGAAGTAATCAATGAAGAAATTACCATTCCGGATATTCCTATGAACAAATGGTTTAATGTGATTCTTCGTTGTAGTAATAAAACAGTGGATGTTTATGTAAATGGAACCGTTACAAAAAGTATGGAATTGATAGGTGTTCCCAAACAAAATTACGGTGATGTTTATATAGCAATGAATGGTGGATTCAATGGATATATCTCTGATTTATGGTATTATAGTTATTCTTTAAGTACTCTGGAAATACAAAATTTAACGAGACGTGGTCCCAATACGAAAATGTCAAAGGCTGGTAATTCAAGTGTGGCGTCTGGAAAAAATCCAGATTATTTGTCACTCCGTTGGTATTTTGCAGGTGCAGGTGATGAATTTAACCCTGTTAGCTCTGTAAGCGTAGCAAATACGATTCAATAAAAGGTTATGATAGATAATACGTTATAATATTTCTTTGAATATATTTATATAAGTTATATGTTTGATTTCATTATGGATTATTTTTCCAAGAAAGATGAGGAAACTGAAATAAAACCAGAAGAAGAAATTCCTATAAAAAAAAATTATAGAAAAACAGAACGACGTCGATTCACATCCAGTTCTAAAAAGCAGCGCGTTAAAACGAAACGATTTAGATCAAAACAACCAGAATCACAATTTCTCGAATAAAATGAAATATACTATATTGTAAACATATATAGTATATTTATGTCGTGTCTACCCAGTAATTACAATCCTGTTCCTACTCGTGTATGGAATCGATTCACTCGCCGATGTGATATTGTTTCTACTATTTTACAAAATGTCGATCCTGCTTCTGTCAATTTAGCACAAGCTTCTGTTTTAGATTCTTATAAAAAGGGAAATATTTTACAATATAAAGGAAATAGTGGAAAATTGACAAAGAAACAATTGTATGCGCAAATTGCCAAGGGAAATACAACAAATGTATGGGGGACACAAACTGATGCGGCAACTCAACCCAACACGAAATCTTTTCAACGTATTAATTATTCATACATCAATCTAAATAACAATATTATAAATGGTAATGATATTATAGAAACAAAAAATGCACTATGTATACCCGTTGTTCCAGCACCCATTTATGCACCTCTTCCTTCTCTACCAGCGAGTCCTTCGGATTACGTTCCACCCATTATTCCGCCCCCTCCCACACAAGGAAGTGGTTCTGGGATTGTGATACCTGTATCCACAAATGTAATTCCACCAACAATTCAATTTGTTTTACCCAATGGTGGAAATCTAGTATGTAGTCGTATTGTTAATCCTTGTACAAACGATGTAATAGAAGAATTTGTATCCAATGTAAAATGTTTTCCTACGACTGATTCCGATGTTCCTGGTCCTAATGTTACCCTTTGTTGGAATTCTGGATTATCAACCTATTTTCCACGCCAGCGGAAAACGTATGGAAATAGCAACAATAAATTTCCCACTAATTCAAAGGCCATTGTTCCTATTTTATAATATTGTAGACAAAGATTTCATTTGTTCTTCTGTCAAGGAAGTAGGAAACGTGATTTTAAAATGTATGATTAAATTCCCCTTGTGTCCTTCTCTCGTAATACCCATTTTTGAAATGGTTTTAATAAAATCATTGGGAACAATATTTCCACGTTGGTTATGAATGGTATAATTTTTACCATTTATGTATTTCAATGGAAAGGAAAAACCACATAATGCTTCTTTGAGAGAAATGTTGCGCTCATAAATAAGATCTAACCCCTTTCGAATAAATTCTGTATGATTGATAATTTTTACAAAGACATTGACATCACCTTTTATTTGGTTATGGACATGTCCTTCGTTTTGTAAAAGAATTATTTCATTGTCATCAATTCCTTGTGGAACATTGACATATACCGTTACTTTTTCATTTCGCTTATGATTGTTTTCAATAATTGTTCTTTCTATTTCTATGGGCATTACACCGCCTTCTAGGATAGATTCCATTTGGATTTCAAGTATGATTGTAATGACAGATGGTTTCGTCATAGGAGAGGCTCTACGTAAAGGGCGATGCATTTCTCCAAAGGGATGATGTCTAGAAGATGAAAACATATGTGAATGCGGAATACCATTCATTTCATCAATAGTAAAGGAGTCAAAGGGGTCATTGTTTTGAGAGGGTCGACGTATACCACCGAACAATATTTCCGATAGAAGATCATCCATATTGATAATATGTACACCGTTACCACTCCCCATACCTTGTGAAAAAAACGGATTTTTTTTTGTAAAATCGTATTGTTTTTTTTTATCCGCGTCGCCTAATACTTCAAAAGCGGCATTTATTTTATGAAATGTATTTACTGTTTCAGGATTTCCTATGTTTTTATCTGGATGATATTTCAAAGATAATTTTCGATACGCGCGTTTGATTTCGTCCATCGAGGCTGTTTCAGGAACGTCTAATATTGTATAATAATTATCTTCCATTGTAAATATTCATGGATGAGATAAACTTAAATACAAGTTTACGAATAATATATATTATGGAAACTCTTTTTATAAACAAATATCAACCTATATATTTTTCCGATTTTGAATTGACACCTTTGTTTTCACAATTTTTACAATCTCTCGTACAAATGAAAAAAATCAATATATTGTTTATTGGTAATATGGGGTCGGGAAAAACATCCTTGTTGAATGCTCTCATAAAGGAATATTATAAAGACATTGAACCCTCAGTTTACAATGACAATATTATGTATATCAATAGTTTAAAAGAGCAAGGAATCCATTATTATAGAAATGATGTTAAAACCTTTTGTCAGACTTGTTCTTCAGTGTCGGGTAAAAAAAAGATTGTTGTTTTGGATGATATTGATTTGATGAATGAACAAAGTCAACAAGTGTTTCGAAATTGTATTGATAAATTCAATGAAAATGTGCATTTTATTTCTTCTTGTTCGAATATACAAAAGGTAAATGAAAGTTTACAATCGAGACTTACAATCATTCAAATTCAACCATTAGAGAGAGAAAATATGCATACCATTTTAAAAAAAATAAAGAATACTGAAAAAATAGAAATGGATGAAGACACGGAACAATTTTTACTGGATATATCCAATAATACTGCCAAGGTATTGATTAATTATATGGAAAAATGTAAATTATTAAACCAACATATTACTTTGGAATTAGCAATGAATGTATGTACAAATATAAGTTTTATGAAATTTTCTCTCTACACGGAGCATTTAAAAAAGAATGAATTACGCGATGCGATAAAAATTATGTATTCTATTTATGACAATGGATATTCTGTTATGGATATATTGGACAATTATTTTCTCTTTGTCAAGGTGACAAAGATTTTATCAGAAGAAGAAAAATATATTATAATACCATTTATTTGTAAATATATTACTATTTTTTATAATATACATGAAGAGGAAATAGAATTGGCATTATTCACTAATAGTATATTGAATGCTATTCATTATAATAATACAATAAAATAATAATTGTATATAATAGATGTCCATTACTTCTCAAATATTTAAAAATCAAATTCCAAACGAATTATTTTACGCATTTTTGGATAAAAATTGTAGTAAAAGTGATAAATATTATACTTTCAATAATGATTCCTTTAAGAAAGGTTTATATAACAATAGCATCAACGATTTTTTAGAGAGTTGTAAATCGTATTATTATATATCAAAACGTAAGTATTTAGAAAGGAAACTGAATTATACTTTTTTTGTAACGATTTTGAGACAAATATGTAAAGCCAATAATATTAATTATGTTTCACAGTTAAAATACACAAATTCAACTTATTGTATTCATTATTATTTCTATTTTTAGAGAAAAGGTCTAAATGTATATGTATTATATATACATATACATGAGTTTACCATTTTCTTATATACAAGAAATTCATTCAAAAATAATAGAAAAGAAAAAGAAAATGGTAAGATTTCGAACGTGGAATGTTATTATTCCTATTCCATCGCGTTCAGAATTAAAGCAGATAACACCTTTTCAATATCTATGGTGGTCTACGAATGAATATAAACAATTTCAACAAGATGCAAACAATGATTTGAAAATGATTGTTCAACGGCATCCATTTATTACATTACCCGATGCACTTCAATTGCTATATCAATCTGATATTTCCTTTTCAAAAAATTTTTATTGAGTTATTGAGTAGGATGTTTCAGTTGAATAATATTATCTCCTAAGAAATTGGGTTTATTACCCCACAAGGGGGCACCCGATGGTACTTTCCAAAAACTAATCCAATTACTGCGCTGTTGTATTGGTTCAATGACACCTTGTTTGGCATCAGGCGCGTTGGATAAAAGTAGATATTTTGAGATAATCATTCTAGATTCTAGAACTTGTTCTGTAGACATTCGTGCAAACCAATTGTAATGAGTTCGTTGTAACAATTCGTGTGCGGGTATATAAATACCATATGTTTGTGGATATATGTCAATATAATCATTTGACAATAGTATTTCTAAACCGATAGGAGTATCTTCCATTGTTTTGGTGCCAATTAATTTTCCATCTATCAAAGTCATTGTACCTTGTTCTATTTGTTTCTTGCACCAACGATTTGTTTCTCCCAAGAAAATGGTTTCTTTTGTTGTGTCGTGAGATACAATTCGTTCCATAAAGTCTAGTAATTGTGCTATTTTTTGATTACCCTTTTTGGCACCCATAAAACAGACATTGGGTGAAAAATCCATATGACTTGAAGTAACATTTCTATTTATCATTTCGCAAAGGAAAGCTCTATTGCCACTTGTACCAGTTTTGTATAAACCAGCGAGGTCACGCATACAAACAAAAGAAACAGGAACACGAAGTCCACCATATAAATATAGTAATTTCATCATACCTATTTCTATTATTTGTTTCTTGAGAGAACCGGATATAGTATTGAATTCGATATTCCAAGAAGGAATTAATTTAGAAAAAGAGTGATGATCGATGAAACAAATATGAAATGAATCATCAGAATGATGGATGATGGACCTTGCTGTCAAATAAAGATAAGGTTGATTTAAATCGAGAGAACTGCGAGAACCGAATGATTCCCAATTTCTTACATTGTATTCGTAAGGAATATAAATCCATAGAATTGGTTTTTTAATGTTGCCTTCAATGATATCATCTTCTGTTAATAAATATTTGCGAATGGCTTCGTAATTGTTTAGATCGTTTTCTCTCTCTAATTTGTTTTTGTATCGATTATACAAATAACTAATTACTAATAATACTGCAAAAAAATAAATGTAATTGAGATATGATATTTTAGATGCCATATATTATACAACTATATTTTTCTTATAGAGAGAAAGAGGGATAAATATCAAATATTATTTTTAATCATTTGAATACCAGACCAAAAAACAGATTGTTTTTTTTGTGCTAATTCTGTTTGTTTGGCTAAATGATAGGCTGTTTTAACGGCAGTTTCTTCATTGTATTTTTCTTTTTCTTTGAAAAAAATTGCGGTTTCTATTTCAGACAGGGGTCGTATATCCTGTTGATTTCGAAATTGATGATATTCATTAACAGATTTGAATTTCTCTCTTGATTCATAATCTTCAGAAGTAACAGGTATCACTGTTTCAGTATGTGCTTTTTGCAAATCTTGAAAGGGTAGAGAGCTAAACAAGTCGGAATCGAAATAAGTGGGTGCCGTTTCTGCTAGTTCATAGGAGGAAAGGGAAGATATGGGTAAATCGCGTACTTCTTGTTTAACGATGAGAGAACGTATTTCCTTTTTTCGTATTTCTATTTCTTGATTCATTGTAGAAAGATTATTTACATTAACTGTATTTCTCTCATCAGTATGAGATCGCAACCATTCTTCATAACCCTTTCCTTCTTGTTCGGATGAAATACGTGTTTTTTCGAATTGTGCATTGAACCATTGATTGAACGATTGGTTATTTTTTAATTCCTTTTTTTCTTGAAAAAGGGAATCCAACAAGAGGGTTTTTTCTTTGTCACTAAAACCGTATGGGTTATATAAAACATCTCCATATATTTCTTTATTTATTTCTCCCTTTTTTTTGAAATCCCAAATAGAATAGATGCGTTTGTAAGCAGATGAATAAAAGCGAAACACATTTGATTCTAATCCGGATTTATCTGGATGTGTTTTCAATACCATTGCCTTGGCTTTTTTTAGATCCGTTTCATCAAAATCAATAGGTATTTTGAACAAATGGAGTAAATCATATAAATCGTAGTTTTCTATATCTAAATCCATATATTATTATGATAGCAAATTTTTAATTTCATTTTTCCGTGTATAAAGGGATTCATTCAAGAAGGAAGGAATGCGTTAAAAACCCAGATAGACAAACTTTAGGCATATAATCCCGGTCAACAATATTTACACATTGAAAAGCCCAGACATTTCCTTTCCAAGTACAGTTTTGCGTTCCATCAATTCATTCACGAGTATATTCATCTTGTCTTTATTTTCTTGTAAAATTTTTTTTGCTTCCATATAAGCCATATTTACCAAATGCAGCGATTCTTTGTCGATTGCTTCCTTCGTGTTGTCTGCATATTTTGCAGGAAGAGAAGTGGAAGGATCCAGATTTTCATTATAAAACACTTCTAGACTATCTCCCATACCATAATTACCAACCATCTTTCTTGCAATTGAATTCGCCTGTTTCAAGTCTTGCACAGCCCCTCCACTTATATGTTTATCTCCATAAAAAATTGTCTCGGCTGCTTTTCCTCCTAATGCAATCACTAATCTCTTTTTTAATAGATCCTTTGTATACAATCCTGATTCCGTAATATTTGCATATTCGGTAAACAATGTATATCCTCCTGCACCATTATATGTACTCTGAATGGTGACTTTTTTCAATTCAAAATATTCATTATATAAATAAGCAGTCAATGCATGTCCAGCTTCGTGAATCGCAACGCGTTGCCGTGCTTCTTCACTTCTCGTATCTATTTTTTTCTCTATTCCGACAATTAATTTATCAAGAGATGAAAGAATATCTGATTCCATAATTACTTTTCTACCCACACGTGCCGCTGATATGGCTGCTTCGTTTAATAAATTTTTAAGATCAGCGCCTGAAAATCCACTCGTTAATTCTGCAATAAATCCCAAATGAATTGATGGATCCAAATATTTGTTCTTTGAATGCACCTTTAAAATACTTTCACGCGAGTTTTTATCAGGAATGGGTACAGTAATAATACGATCAAAACGTCCTGGGCGAAGTAACGCTGCGTCTAAAATATCTCTACGATTGGTTGCTGCTATCACGAGAACCCCATCGTTGTCAGCAAATCCGTCCATTTCTGCAAGTATCTGATTCAAAGTTTGTTCCCGTTCATCGTTTCCTCCATTAAACCCTGAACCACGTTTTTTTCCAACTGCATCAATCTCATCAATAAAAAGAATACACGGTTTATTCTCTCGCGCCGTCTTGAACAAATTACGCACTTTGATAGCACCCATTCCTACAAAAATTTCAACGAATTCACTTGCAGCCACAGAAATAAAACTCGCATCTGCTTCACTAGCAATCGCTTTTGCTAATAATGTTTTGCCTGTTCCTGGAAGACCTTCTAGTAAAATTCCACGCGGAATTTCCGCACCTGCTACTTCATACAGTGTTGCATTTTTTAAATAACTTACCACTTCTGTACATTCTTCAAAAATTTCCGGACTACCAGCAAAACTGTCCAGGGTGATATTTGCCTTGGTAACTAACAATTTATCTTTCGTAACATCTTTATTGAACATAATATCAGGCATCCCTGGTATATTTCCTCCTCTCATATTATTGAAAGAACGGAGTATAAATGACAAGAAAAAAAATGGCACAAGATAATTACCCAAAAATCCTGCTGAATTATCCAATATATTTTGTATATAAGAATTAGATTGTGTTACGGATGGTTCCTGTAGAAAAATGGGTTCTACCTTGTTTTGAATTGATAATTCCACTAAAGAATCTGTGATAAAGGGGTTGATGGCTGTTGCCGAATATTCTTTGGATAAAATATGTAAAGGTAGACCTTCTTCATTGGTATCAAAATCTATACCTTCCTTTTCTGTAATCACTGAATCTAACTTTTGCGTGAAATATAATTTCGAAATATCGTGCTTATTAATAGAGTCAATCAATGTATTGTAACTTTTTCGTGGTAAAACCAATTTATGTTTCAAAGCATCATATACATTTTCATAACCATATTGCATTTTAAAAACACGATTTGTTCTAAAATTAGATTGTACAGTAAAGCTATTTACAACGGTAATCAATGGTATCACTAAAATTCGCATTGTATTCTATAATTTATATGGAATTCTTTATACCCTTTTATACTAATTTTCTTGTTAACAACAAATAAAATTGTTAACAACAAATTTTCTAACTATAATGATAATCACGTTTTTCATCAAATGGTAAACAATTCCAAATAGAAGAAGCATCGACCACTTGTTGCACAAACGGTTCATCCCATAAAGGCTTTACATGTTCCGAACCTTGCATATCCTTTTCAGTTGTTGTATGTTTGTAAAACTGACATTTCATTGATTTCTCTTGAACATTCCATTCTTCCAATACAACAAAGAAAGCAGGAATAATTTTACCTTCTTCAAGTTCTTGTAAGGCAACATATTTGTGATTTACAATAAAGAATGAAGTCAAAATGGAAAAAAAATCTGGTAAATATGACACTAATTTTATCTCTTCCTGTTCTGCTTTATTTACATTTCTTTTTTTAATAATTTTTTTATTTGACTTTTTTTCCTCTTCTGGCCTTTTTTCCTCTTCTGACTTTTTTTCCTCTTCTGACTTTTTTTCCTCTTCTAATTTCTTTTCACGACGAATCACCTTTTTCTTTTCCGATGCCATATAAAAATAATATATCTTTTTTCTTTAAATCCTTTTATAAAATATATATTATCAAATAAACCCTCCCTTTTCCAATAGTGAATGTTTTTTTTCATTGGCTTGGTTTCGTATTTGCTGTAAATATTTTCCACAGCGCAGAAAAAAGGCGTGTAAATCATTTGGATTCGAACCTGTAATCATATCATCAGGTGCATAGGTATAATTACCTTGTCTATAACAAAGCATTACTGGAATACCATTCACCATTCGTTTACTTTTTAAGAATGAATATAAATCAAAACTTTCATCTACATCAATATCCGCACAAATGACATTGGGAGGCGATGTTGCGAAAAACGCTTCTACAATAGGTGCAATTTGTTTACACGGACCACACCATGTAGCTCCCAGTTTCACAATAACGAGTCCTTTATTTACCTTTAACAATTTCAAAAAATCTTCACGAGTAGGAAATACACTAATGACTTGTTTTTCTAATCCTTTCGTTGATTCTAAATCTTTTCCATCTTGCTGCATTTGTATATAACAAGTACATTTTTTTGATTTTTATACTTATGTATCTATATTTACTTCATCTTCACTTGTATTATCCTGTTCATTTACATCTTCTTCTTCTATTGGTACTGCAGTAGATGGAATATTCAATTTCACCATACAACGTTGTATCACTTCCATTAATAATTTCTGTGCTTCTTGTAAATCCACTTCACTTTCATCCCATTCTTCTGAAGATGATGAAATTGCAAAGGGGTTTTCATAATTTAATTGTTTTGCAATGTCCATAGGTCTCTTGGTAATTTCTACTTCATAAAATGTCTTGTCAGGACCCAAAAAAAGGCCACCGTGTTTCAATAATTCATCTTCTACTATTTTTTCAGCATAAGCGAATTTACCTGCAGTAGTAAAATACCAATTCAACTTGTTGTTTTTTTCTTTCCGACTACCATATTGCAAATCATCCTCTGGAATCCATTTTCTATATCTGCCAAAAACAAATGGAAATTCAATAGAATTTTCCTCCTTTGGACATAATTCGTATACCCATAGTATATCCTTGTGTCCATTGTAATCATATCGAATCGTAAATACACCTACTTCATTCAATTCCTCTAATAATTTATATGTAAAAATTTCACCACCCCATTCTCTAAAATACATATAGACTTGAACACGTGTAGGTAAAGGGTATTCATTGCTTTGTGTCCATACCATATCAACTTGTTCCAAATCTCCATGTTCTCGAAACATAAAATAGACATCCTTAGAGGTTTGTTTTGAATTGATTGATTGAATCAACAAACGTTTTTGTTCATATGGATCTGTTCGAAAATGATTTACTACTGTATTTTTTTCACAGAGCCACGGTAATTTCCCTTCTCTTTGTACCAAAGGGAATGGTTCCATAGATGATTCTATCTTTTCCAAAAAGGGTGGATGTGTCGGTTTGAAATAAACATAAGCATCTGTCTTGACAGTCTCTCCCATATTTGAAAAAAAATTCGTCGTTACAATTTGCACAATCTCTCCAAATTTTAAAAAAATAACTTCTTCGAAAATTTTTCGAATCGGAACATCTGGATCTACATCCGTCAATTTAATACTAGACAATTCTTCATTTCCAATAATATGTGTCACAGCTACCGTTGGTACTGCCATTTATACTCTTAATAAAGTATATATTTATTTCTTTAAGTCGTTTAACAAAAAAAGGTATCATATCACAATTATGATAAAGAATGTTCCAAGAATGTTCCAGGAATGTTCCAAGAATGTTCCAAGAATGTTCCAAGAATGTTCCAAGAATGTTCCAAGAATGTTCCAAGAATGTTCCAAGAATGTTCCAAGAACAAAAGGGACAATAGTTAATTCTGTAATTTACGAAATGTGTAAAAGATTATGGTTTATAAAAACAATTTGATTACACCTTTGCACATTTAAAACGCCCTCTTTTATAGATATTTCTTTTTTATCTTTCTTGTTTTATTCTTGGAGATATATTTATCTTTTCTATGATAAGCACCTTCCACTATGTTCTTATAATAGTCTCTCGGTATCATTTGTATTGCTTTCTCAATGTTTTCTTTTAAATTTTCATATCTCAAACCATTCATCTTTTGCATTTTTGATTTTAACATACTAAAGTAGTTTTCTATTGCGTTGGTAAAATGTTGATATGGGACACTATACAAGAATGCATTGTGTTTTTGTATTACTCCCCATATTATATCGTTTTTATGTGCGGACGCATTGTCCAACACAATCAATTTGTTTTTGTATTTTTCAGTAATATACTTTTCCAGAAAAGCAACAAGCCGTTCTGTATTGATACCTCCTTTCTCATACAATTCCCATCCTTCAACACCCTTTACTGAAATAGCAAATATTCCTGTATATTTCTTGAATACTTCTTGTGATTGTGTCTTTATCACACATCGTTTTCCTCTTTGGCTATAACAATGATTTTTTTTTTGTAAAGTCTTAATACCGGTTTCATCAATGCATATGATATCTTCTATTTTGTATTGTTGTATTGTCTTGTAAAATTCATCCAATTTTTCATTGATATTGATTTCCTTCCCCCAACGATGTGTTGGTTCGTGACGCACTCGTGTCATTTTCAATGTAATATTATTGTCATTGACAACTCGGTTCAAATGAAAGCGACTTAACGAAACATCTGGATATTTTTGCTTCAGTAATAAAAGCAAATCTTCCATAGACCTCCTTGGAAAATCTACCGGATACAATCATCCATCCGAATAGATTTGGTTGTGCAGAAAACCCACTGCATTTTGATTTTGATTTGAATGCCTGCGATACATTGGAAATATTTGGACAAGTTTGATTATAATATCTTGGTGGATGAATATATTGTTTAAATATGATAAACTATATAAATATTTTTTACCATATAATTACAACCAATGAATGAAACATACCTCTATGAAAAAATACAATGGTTGGAACAAGAAAACAAAGAACTAAAAGAAAAACTAAAACATTACACTGCACCTACAAGAAGCAAAA